>OCVV011031129.1_pt1 | contig 17348 bp, 18 predicted proteins | sample 1539721 | NCBI WGS metagenome assembly OCVV01 (sample SAMN02144230, study PRJEB22623) | gut metagenome | biome: sheep rumen | host: Ovis aries | place: New Zealand | reverse complement strand
ATACTTACCTTTCGCCAACTCAATACCCGTATTGCGCGCGCCACCGGCTGTTTTATTAACCGTATGCCGATGCAACACAATATTCGGATATCGTTTTTGATATCCCTCTATCGTCTGAGCCGTGTCGTCCTTCGAGCAGTCATCTACGCAAATAATCTCATACTCTGCTTGCGGAATATCCTGTGCCTCTATCGACTCTATGCATCGTCCCACATATGGCGCCACATTATAACATGGCAATACAAACGAAAACTTTAGCATACCTTTATTCTCTAATTCATTAACTCATTAATTCGTTATCGAACACTTTAACAGCACATCCGTTAATAGTTCGTTCCACAAACCCATACTTCTTATCAAACCCATCTACATCTCCAGCCTGCTCATATCGCAAGAAATCAGCTAACATCTCTCCAATATGTCCTTCATACTTTGTTCCGTATGCAGCATCGTACCAACGAGCCTTCTGCTCCAATTGCTCATACCATTGCTCATTATGTATGGTTTGGAGGATAGTCATCAAATCGTCCACATTATCCGCATACTCCACTATTCCATTAGGAATGAATTCATACGAATCAGTCGGTTTGCCACTCAAAGTATTGTAATAGATTGCTCTCCTCTTCATCAACACTACATCTAGATGGATTCCGCAATCACCGGCAAGCACATAATCCTTACTTGAGATGAACTCAAACGGGTTTTCTACGTTCGAATCCGAATAGGCAATTCCATGCTCTACAAACCACGTCGGGTCAAAAGGCACACCCGGATGAGGACGAATAGCAAGATTACTATATCCTCGCTTCTGCAATTGCAGACACAATTGTTTTAACACATCTTCGTTGTCTAACGGATTAGAAGCTATGCCTATACTAGGATTCTCAATGTCTGATGGACGTTTGGATAATGTTTGTTTGTAGTTAGCTATTACATCAAATCGTGAGTTACCGGATAGATATACATTCCCCTTCGGATACTCATGCGCCAAATACTTCAACAACGATTCTTCGCCATCCAAAAAACTATATGTAAACTCCAACGGAGGAAACTCAGTCGTTACCGAGCAGTGCTGCACGTACATCGTCTTAATACCCAACTCTTGCGCAACACGCAAAAAGGCCCTGTTGAACGACACATGGTCGTTAGCCATCACGATTAGTTTGACATCGCTATGCCGAAGTAGTTTTTCGATAATCACCATATAACCCATCGTGTTGAAGAAATCATCAAACCACTCTGCAATGAACGATTTCCTTTCCTTATCCGCGGCAAAATAACATTTTAGCAAGGGCCAGATATACAATAACGAATAGGATAGCACTAATGAGTTAGGTACATACTTATTCTGGTCTCGTTGGTCTATTACGGAATAGCTATTCGCTGCTAACCCTTTCTTCATAGGATCCATGGCACGGTCATTATTACCAGAGATGGTAACAAATGTCAATGGCTTCAGAGGCTCCGATAAGTCATAGAACGGATGCTTCCAATAATGGTACAACCGTTTGAGTGTGATCTTCCGGAACAAACGAACATACCTACGCCGCAAGGATGTCCAAAACGATGGCCATGAAGATGCAACATGCACTACTTGTATGCGGTTATGCTCCGCTACATTATATATCAACAACTTGAATATATTCACATCTATCATTTCATATGTTTTGCTAAATCGTTGGCTTTTTGGTATTCGGACAGGGTGCCAATGTCGATCCAGGTGCCTTTGAGGGGATAGCGGATGACTTTGCTGCCATTCTTCACTAATGCATCTATCAGATCGGTGGCATTGTAGAACTCGTTCTCCGGAATCATGTTAATTACCTCGCGACGAAGCATGTAGATACCGGCATTCGCGTAATAGTTATACGTCGGTTTTTCCACAATACCTTTTACATCACGCCCATCCAGATCGCAGATACCAAACGGGATAGAGACCGTATAAGGAACAGCGGCAATGGACATATCTGCTCCATGTTCCACAAAATGCAGATACATATCCTCAAAGTCTATGTCTGTGAAAAGATCGGAGTTCATCACTAAGACTACGTCATTATGAAACTCCTTTACCAATCGTACTGCTCCCATAGTGCCTAAGAACTTCTGTTCACGGACACATTGGATTTGCACCTCATTGCGCGGCTGGGCATAATGGGATTCTATTTGTTCAGCCAAATAGTTGGTCGTTACTGAGATGTGATTTACTCCGTATTGTATCAGTCGATCCACGTTATGGTCTATGATGGCTTTATCACCAACTGGCAATAGTGGTTTGGGAGTCGTCAATGTCAATGGACGAAGACGCTCCCCTTTACCTCCTGCCATTATAACTGCGTCTATTGGGAGTATTGTATGATACTTCGTCAAATCTAATCCGCATATAAAATGCATCACATCATCCACGATAGGAATATGTACTATTCCTTGCTCACGCAAACGCTTTATGTCTTTTATTTCATACTGATTTTCAAGTAGATAATGGAAATCTCGATGCATAACATGTTGTATTGAATCCGATAAGCCGATCTTGTTAATTAATCCTCTTCGTACGTCTCCATCCGTCAAGGTACCAACAATAATATTATCTACATTTAAGACAAATAATGATTGTTGTTGTTTGCTAATAGTATTCAATACAACAAGCGCGTCGTATAGCGTAGCATCAGATGATATGGTGTGACTCAATCTACACATACGCGTCAGTTATAGAATTTCTTCTTTCTTCTTCCAATATCCATTAACCTTGTGTAGCAAATCCTTATTTGCCCACTTATCTAAAATAGCATCAAATTCCTCTCTACTTATGTTATAATACTTCAAATAGGTATCAACATATTGCTCTGGGAACACATCATCGTATTGAGCAACCAGTTTAAATCCCTCTTCACGTGTCATGACACCACGACGGATATCAATACCTACATCTTGGGTGCAACGACCGAAACCAAATTTAAGGAACATTAAGTATGTATGCAAATCATATAGACACGTATCATTTTGACTATAGATATCATACGATGCTTTCTGCGCTTTTCTTGGCATCAGACCAAATTCCTTAATCGCAAGATCAGCATGCTTAGACGAATCCCAGTTCTCAAAATAGGACCAATGGGTTGCTTTTACTCCAACAGCCCTCAATTCCTCATCTGAAGGATAGGACCACCAATATAATTCTTTCTCGGGAATATTCAATTGTTGCAGGTACTGATAATTACCTGATAAATAAATATCTTTTGCATATTGAATATCATAGCACATTTGGTTCTTTGTCCTGCTGGTTCCACCATATTCTACCTCTCCATCTTCTCCATAAAATATGATAGGTATCTTAAAAGCAACCGCAATTCTCGCAATAGCCGTTTGTAGTGCAATCTGCCAACCTAACAGTGACTGCCCCGCCTCAAACAAACCAATTCTACATAATTTCTGAGTAATCTCCGGATTTGGTGTTATCGTAATAAGATCCGCACCTCCCTTAATTGCGAAGTTCTTTAGATTAGCTTCTCCTTCAGGAAATTGAAGTGGTGGGTTAATCGAAACACAAAGAGGATGCATGTTATATTCATGTTTCAGTTTCCAGAACACATATGAACCATCCTTGCCTCCCGACACAGGAACCATGCAATCGAATCCATTGGGATTACGATGTTTATCCAATAGCTCGATCAACTCTTGATGTCTAGTCTCCCAATCTACAGATGTCTTTTTCTCATCTGCCCATTGACATGCATTACATTCACCCTTCTCGTTAAATTCAATTCTTGGGCGATTCGAGGTATTCAAGCACCTCGCGCAACGATAAACTTTAGCCATAATATTAATTATTTTTTGGTTTTAATTATCAAATTTGGGGATTCTCCAAATACAACAGAGTTAGCTGGTACGTCTTGATTTTTTACGATACATCCAGCTCCTATTTGCACATTGTCTCCTATATCACATTTTCCTAAAATAGATGAATTCGCATACATTTTAACGTTTTTGCCAATTTGAGGATAATACAATTGTTCTCCTTTACGAGTCCCTCCTACAGTACAACCTTGATAAAAGAAAAAACCTTCTCCATATTTTGCACGTCCCATCACACTTCCAAGAGGATGTTCAGCTCCAAACACAGGAGGTAACTCTATCGCGTAAAACAAGTCTACCCCATTCATAATCTTGTTAAGATAATACACCTTGTCACATAAGCCATTATATCCTCCTTGCTGGTACAACAGATTTGACAGGTAATACAAAAATATCATGTATTGTACCGAATGGCTGAGATCGAATTTGCCCCCCCCTATTCGCGATTTGTAATATTTATTATCACTATGCTCGAAATTATATTCACACTTGCTAAGCACTTCATCAATACAAGACCCCAGTACACGAATATCCTCGTCTGTGATCTCGAAAAAGTTACTCAATTGCTTTATCAATTGCTTCAATATGTTCACTTTTGGCAATGTCAACTCCATAATGCTACTTTATTACAGATTTCTTTATATTCATCTTTGTTCTTCCAAAGGAACTCTGCTATGACTTGCATCAATTCGTAGTCTTCTTCGGAATCTATATCCAAGATACCACTATCGAACATAACAATTGAGTCACAATTGGAATTGAAGAAAGTAGCATGCTCTTTTTCGCGCAAAGCACTTGGTGAATAGGCATAAATTGATGCATTCATATCATAGAATGTAGGAGCCTCCTGGCGGGTAGTAAAGGAAGATGGAATAGCTTTGCAGAAAAATCCGTTTTCTTCTATTACCATATTAAAATAAGGATTTCTGCGTGCATGCGTGACCGAATAGACCACATCCACTTCCGGACGTTGAGCTTTTCGCAATACAGCACTACGGACATCTTCTGCTGTTCGGAGTGGAGAGGTGATGTCTAAATCTACCACCATGTCATATTTCAAACCATACATCTGTTCGGCACGATTGAGACAATCCAATATGACAGACACTTTCGCTACTTTATCTCCTGCTAAATTCTCTTCTCGACGTAATATGCCAACCTCCAAAGATGGTACTTGTCGCACTAAATCAATGAGAGGTTCGCTATCCGTATTTAGTACAACGGAAATAGTATCATTTCCGGCATACTTTTCTTGATATAATGCTATAGCAGCCATCGAATACCACACCAATGGTTTTCCGCAAAAATCTCGTGCATTTTTACCCTTTACACCTTTTGATCCGGCACGTCCGCATAATGTAAATAATATATTCATATCTTTTCTCCTTTTGCTATTTTAAGCACTTGCACTGCATGTCTTGCACTGCTGTCTGTAACTATCTTCTTATCCACAATATCAAAAAAATGGGCAATTTCTTTCATTTGGAACGCATTGCGTTCTGCATCAAGTTGTAATTGTTCTCCGGATTTCAAATAGGTGATTGAACCTTGTATAAGGTAACACCTAATTGTGTCATCCGGTAGGAAAATATCTAACTGACGTATCGGCTTTCGACCAAAATAATCCAAATGCACCTCTATGCTTGTATTCTTCGTTTTAGCTATATATATAGCAATATCGTCACTATCAATCTCCAAATTAGAAATCTTGGTCTGAATAGAATTACATTCTTCCGGCATTCCTAACAACCATGTCAAATAATCCCATTCATGAATAAGATCTATTCCGACTCCGCCACCCATATCACGATGAGCACTATAGCAGTGACGATAATCGGTATTCGGACGCCATTCCGGCAAGTAACTGGAGCATATTGCACGAACAGCAATGGCATCCTTGCACAGTCCCGACTCATGTACATATTGCAGCACCGGATTATACCGTAACGGACATGCCACATAATTCGGTATTCCGTCCAATTGACTCAACAATTCCTCGTCTACGTCCGACGTTCCGAATACAGGTTTTTCTATGAAGAATGCCCTTGCATGTCCAATAAACTTTCTAACCGCTTCTTCATGCATCGATGTTGGATTGGTTACAAATACGATATCATATTGTTGCTTATCCGACAACTCCTCACCGTAGAGATACTGCATGTGCACACCATCAGGCAAGCAATCTTGCAACTTATGCCGATATAGATCTATCGTATACGTATCTCCACGAGCATCCAAGAACACACGCACATTATTCAAATGGCGCGTTCCAATGGAACCCAATCCCACAAATGCTATGTCGTAATGTTTACTCATGCTTCAATCTTATCTATCACCTGTAATACGTGTTTATCTCGTTCAAAATCCCATTTTGGTTCTACACCCTTCTCTACCTGTTCAAAGAATGCTCTTATCTCCTCACGATATGGATTCTCGGAGATAAATGCTGCATACCCTTCTTCATGCTCCGATGCGTCCTCAAACGAAATCTTCTTCTCTTGCTTAGCCTCTATATCGTATTGCATTAGCAAATCCGGTGTGCCATTCCATGTCAGATAGATGTTCTCTCCATACAACTCGAAATGCCGTACAGCCTTACGTGCCATCACATCCACAGCTAAAGTTCCCTTCGCACCGGACTCATGCTCCACCAACATCAGGTAGTTATCGTTGTAGTTCACGTTCAACTCCGTATTCTTACCCTTCAACACCTGTACGTTCGTGATCTTACCAAATGCCGTTACAATCCAGGGCATCTCTATAGCCATTAATTCACGGCAACCATTGGTTCGAGGATTCCCTATGAAATAATTATTGTAACTCTCCCATGGATGCCAGTCCGGTAAATATTGTCCCACATGGTAATTATAATTCAACTTACCCTTTGTATCATGTGCAGTCTTGATAATATACTCCTGCTCCTTGCGATAGAGGAATGTTGATGATAAGAACAACACTTTACCCCTATTCTTTGCCAGGGCTATGTTCTCTTCATATCCGTCACTCACCAGATTAATCTCAGTGAATACCTGTAAGTTATTCTCCAAACAAGTCCGAATAATACCGGCATGCGATAAGGGCGATGTGCATACAAACGCACAATCAATCTGCTGGTGTTGTAAAGCCTCTTCAATACTTGCATAAGTCGCAATACTGAACTTCTCTTCTGTTTCTTTGCAACGCTCTGCTTGTCCATCTACGCCACGAACAATCACATCGTCGCGCTCCATCAGCAAACGGATACGACGTTTACCCATGGAACCCAATCCGATCACCAATATATGTTTCTTTGCTTCACTCATAGGTTATAAAACTCCTTTTTAATGATACCCACCAACGGATAAGTGGCTATCACGTCAAATATCTCTTGTGCCGTACCTTCTTTCTCGTATGGATTGTTAGCCTTTACCGCTTGCGCACGGAACTCCGATGAAAGCACATGCGCTAATCCGGCTGATATAGCATTCTTACTTGTGCCGCAGTTATATACCGACTCCGCAGCCAACCGACCGTCCTGCCTCGAACCGATATTCAGCGTCGGGATATGGAATGACGGTGTCTCCAAAATGCCACTCGATGAGTTACCAACTACCGCAGCACAATATTTCATCACCGACAGATAACGTCTCATGCCAAGAGATTTATATGCTCTTACTCTATCCGCATGTTGCGCCGAATATTTCTCAATAGCATCAGTTATCGATTGTCCTCCCGTATCTGAATTCGGCATTGTGAATATCACACGCAATTCCGGATGCTCATCCAGCGCATCGAACAATGCCTGAATATCATCCAAGGGATTCGAATTAGATAGTGTCACCGGATGATACGTAATCAGCAATGCGTCATCTCCAATCTCAAAATTCAAATCGCGTTCCACTTCTTCTTTACTCATCAGTGGCACGCGCTTGATATTCTCTACCCCGAGTGCACCTACATTGAATACCCGTTCCGGTCGCTCTCCCAACTGGATAACTCGCTTACGATATTCTTCCGTAGAAGTAAAATGCAGATGACTCATCTTGGTAATTGAATGGCGTATTGCGTCATCATATGCTCCAAATGTCAATTCACCACCATGTAAATGCGCCACAGGAATTTGTTTGATTAATGCCGCTTCTACCGCACATAGTATTTCAAACCTATCCCCAAGCACCACAATCAGATCCGGCTGCAGTGCATCATACGCATCTGCAAATCCTGCCAATGCACGAGACATGGCCTTAATCGTTGCGGTACTATCATCTGCCCCACTCTCATCCAGCATCGGCACCTTATAGTCTATCGCAAACCCTGCCTCCTCTATCTCGCGATAGGTATAGCCATATCGCTCAGACAAGTGCATGTTTGTCGCTACTACCTGCAAAGTAGTGTTCTCCGATTGCTGAATCAGTCGCATCAATCCGCTCAACAACCCGAACTCAGCACGAGTACCTGTTATTACGCATATTTTTCGCATGATTAAGATTGAGTTTTAGGTTGAGGTTGAGCAGTCACTGACTTAATCAACTTATTCAACGCGTAGATTAAACTATTATATTTTTCAAACAACACATCCATTGATTCTTTCGGAAAATACCCAACTTTATATCCATATATTAAATGGTTTTGTGTCTCATAGGCACTACCGCGAGCCATTACATAAAAGTGCCCTTTATCCATATTGGAGTGCCTACCAAAACCCTCTGACAAATTAGCCGATATACTGGATGCAGCACGACGTATCTGTGAGGTTAACCCATAATCCTCAGACTTGGGTAGGTTATTTGTCAGATTAAAAACCTCAACCGACAAATCCATCGACTCTTGCCATACAGGCATCTCTGTAAAATTGCTATACATAACTCTCAGCCTAAACCTTAGCCTTAGCCTAAATTTCTATCAGTTCGTCTTCTGCGAAATCGCGAATTGCTTTTGTACCTATCACTTCTTCCCATCGCATCGGAGAAATACCAGAACCGGGACGTTTAGTAGTCAAATTCTCTTCCGTTAAGAGTTCACCTCGTTTAATGTCTTTTGCAGCCACAATACTCTTACGTGCGATAGCCATATTCTTTTCTTCGCTTGCGCTCACATGCTTTTGTCCATCTCCTAACGCTTGCTCTATATTGCGTATGGCATCCACCATGGCTTTCAGTTCATTTGGTTCAAGCGAAGCCTTATGATCCGGACCGGGAAGAGTTCTATCCAATGTAAAATGTTTCTCTATCACTACCGCACCCAATGCCACAGCCGCAATCGGCACTTCTATTCCTTTGGTATGATCCGAATAACCAACTCTTACTCCGAATTTCTCTTTCATTTGAAGCATTGCGCGGAGATTAACATCCGGCATTGGTGTCGGGTATTCGGTATTACAATGCAGAAGGGTTATCTGCTCTTTTGTTAAGCCACATTTCAGTAATACGTTTATCGCTTGCTCTACATCGTCCATTGAACACATGCCCGTTGACATAATAACCGGCTCTCCATACAGTGCTATTTTTTTTAGATATGGGTAGTTGGTTATTTCACCGGATGGTATCTTCCATAATCCAAGACTCAATGAATGCAGGTATTCAATGCTCTCCAAATCAAAAGCGGTAGATAAGAATCGTACTCCTTTTTGCTTACAATAGGAAACCAGTTCCTCATGCTGTGCTTGGGATAGTTCTAGTTTCTTTAGCATGGCATATTGCGAATCATCCGCGGCATTTCGTTGTTGGTATTCAGCTTGTTTTGCTTCTTTGGTAACCAATTTCTCAGCTTTGAAAGTTTGGAACTTCACGTAGTCCACACCAGCAATCGCAGCTGCATCAATCAACTGCTTAGCCATATTGATGGAACCATTATGGTTCACACCTGCTTCTGCTATGATAAGTACGTGCTTCATTTTCTCACTATACTCCCAGCCGGGATAATTGCTTTATCGGCAACTGATATTCCGTTGTACAAGACAGATCCGCTACCGATAAACACCTCATCACCTATAATACAATTCCCATTTACCATAACACCAGTTGAGATATGACAAAAGTCGCCGATTTGCACTTCATGTTCTATATTTGCCATGGTGTTAATGATACAATGCTCGCCAATATTAGCATCGGCATTCACTACTGCCTTGTGCATAATAACGGTTCCGGCTCCTATTGTGGCATATTTGCTGACATAGGCATCGCTTGCGATAACGGTGGCAAACTTACCACCTGCACGCATTACTAACAATGCCAGCTTTTGGCGGGTTGCAGGAGATTTAATCTGTCCTACAGTTATCAAGAACTCAGCCTTATCCACATACTGAGGAATATCATCGTCAGTTCCGATGATCTCATAACCAAGCACCTTGTTCCCTACCAATTCTGGTTTGTCCAAGATACCCAAGATGGTATAGCCAGCACTCTCGGCAACATCTATCACCGATTTGCAGTGTCCTCCACCGCCTAATAATATGAGAGCTTTGGTTGGCATTTATTTGTTCATTTACCTTTGTTACTTGATATCTAATACAAAATCAACTAATCCAACATCCAATAAAGATGGTTCTGGAATATCCAATGGCCATATCATATCTATATAATGCATCAGCCTCTGCTGGCGTGTAAATAGAAACTTTTGAGGATCATCATATTCTTCCTCATCCATTTCAGGTAAAAATCCACTCTTTCCCCATATTCGCAGTTTACTTATCTGCTCAATATCATCAGGTACATTCGTCTCACGATGAACTAAACACATATTCGGTAAACTATATTCGAAGCCTGGATTACTTATTGCAAGTTCAGGGTGTTCCTCTGTTGTAAAAATACGGTACAATACATGAGAGTTCTTTCTTCTACTTCGAATAAGCGTGTCGTATGAAATATTAGGATTGCAATGATGCACTATACGACTATAAAAATAGTGAGCATATATCAAATTACAATGCATCGCACAACTCTCTTTCATAAACGGATCAAACATATTATGTAAACTATCGGTTAGATGCTGTCTTAACTCACATAAGCCCATGCTTCTAATCTCTTTAAGTAGAGAATAGATGTAATCGCGTACTGTACTTTGGGTTACAGATCGATTCCACAATATTCGTCTATTTACATACACATCAATGAATGAATTTATTAAACATAATTTATAGTATATATCATTTTCTGTATCAATCTTCTTAATGGGACTTAAAAATAATGGCAACTGAAGCGAATCCGCTAATGGATATTGGGCTGTAATATAAAAAGGAAGTGTACCACCCTGATTCTCGTGCTGATATCTATACAAGTTCATATAAACAGATGAGTAAAATGCAAAATCCGATTTCACGAAATTGTAGAAATCTATCGGCTGGAGTAATCCTAATTTCTTCGCATTTGCTTTTATCCATGAATTGAACTGATTGCCGATAATCTCAAAATCTTCGTTCTCCGCTCCGGCAACTTTTGCTCGTGTAGTTAGTGCATATTTTGCACGTAACCAAGCTCTGATAAATGTCTCGTCAGCTTGCGGACCACCTATATATCGTAACTCCGCGATGCGTTCTTTCCAAAATACATTCATCTCCTCGCCCTTCTCTTCGTCTTCTATCTTAGATAACAAATATGCCTTTAATATTTCTGCAGGGCCGAGATTGAGTCCTCTATCGTTCATCGTCTCAAATATAGAATAGGCATTTTCGATACTATATGCATCTATCTGCACAAATGTTACCTTTTCTTGTAGCCACTCAATGAATAAAGGCAAAATTTCGGTTTGCTTCAACTCTTCAGGGAAAAGGGAACATATATCACTATATCGATCATAAATATTTGAGACAGATTCATCTTTGCAAACATTCACAAACTCACTCAGACTATCTATCTGAGATATATCTGTATCAATAAGTTCTTGTACTATTCTTTCTCTAGTTGGCACATTAAGCACTAATGTGGTTTTTCCAGCTTTTCGAACATACAAATATTGCATCAAATCAGTTCTGTCCTCTTCCTTTAGGTTATTTTGGAGATGATTCAGGTATATCAGCAGCAATGTAAAAGAGGTTAATCGCTGTTGTCCATCAACGATAGAGATCTCGCTCCCTTCTTCGCATAACACAACCGGTCCCATATAGTAACAATTATACCTTTTCTCATTACTTACATCTGCGACCGTATCTCCCTCATTGTAACACCCCCAGAAATTTGTTGACAAATCACTAATAAGTGCCTCTATGTGTTTTTTCTCCCATCGATACTCCCGCTGAAATGCTTCTATCTTATATCGGTTATGCGTAAATAATCTACTTAAAGATACATCTTCCGCATGTATTTTATTTGCAATATGTGCCATAATTATCTAATTTCTTTGTTTAACATCATTTGAATTTCGTATGCATATTGATATATCGGTTGATATACCTCTAATGGATCTAATTCTCCATGAAACAATTTGCATCTTAATTCATACATTAAATGGACTATAACTTCTGCAACACTATTAACGTTATTCGTTACACATAATATAGGATTATGGTTTAATAGTATTGAGTTCTTTGGTGCTTTGAATACTTCTCCATTTAACCTAATAGGAGTTGTTGTTATCCGAGTTGGCTTTCTAGGGTTTATTTGTTTGTAAACATCAATAATCTTCTGCTTCAAATTATCATTGGAAATATTCACGAACTCACGAATATTCTGAAATTCTGTAAGATTCCACTCAAATTGTTCTATAACATGCTTGGTATGTGCGGTTCTTCTATTGATTACTTCACATTTAATCCTTCTTGACGTTCGAGGTAATGTTCTATTATATTCACATTTGATATCGTATGTTCCGAACTGCCCTACCTCTGATATATTTCCTCCTTGAGGACTAATGCATATAGTATCTAAAGTCAACTGACATTCCGCAGAAGGCATAGGATGCGATATTAATTCCAATTGGAGTTTCGCTAAAGTTTGACGAAAAGCTACCGAGTCAGGATCGCTATTCTGCAACAAAGCCACTATTCTAGCACGATAGTGGTTATCATTATGTCCTATATAATACATAATGTCACTATCTGACTTCCTACCTGCACTTTCATCATAAAACTCACGCATATACCAAGCATTGAATGGTATCCATGCTTGTATAAACATGTGAAAATAATCAACTTTGGCTTTTTCTAGCCATTTATCAATATAAACACTCATTTTTACCTTTAATAATTCTATTTTCTATCATGTGCAAGTGATTCACTCGTACTTAAATCAGATTCCTTTTTGATTACTTGACCTTGAGCTTCAATAGCCTCTCCTGATTTTTCTGGCGAGACACTAGTCTGACCGACTGTAGCCATCATGTATTTATGCATTGCATCTGAATTCTCTTTTATCATTGATATCGAAGTATTCAACATGGTATCAAACAATACACGAAGCAATTCAGTTTGAGTTTCTATCGTCTGGGCTCTAGTAGATATTGTTTCACTTTCTTTCTTACTTAGCCAATAAAATAAAATTGTAAATACTATAGCCACAACAGATAATACTACCGATACAATCGCTGCGATAAACGAAACAATGTTAAATGTTGATATAAGCTCTTCCATAATTAAAATGAAGTTATGTTTAATTCAGACATTCTATCCCTAATCCATTGGTATTCGGCGGGTGTAAAACCTGTTCCTGCCCAATCTTGACTATTAATCTTAACCACAAACAATTTATCATCTTTGTCCAAAAAAGTTTTAAGATGATCGCGTAATTGAATGGATGTACTCTCCGTCACAACCATCCACCCGGATCTCGTCTGATGCCACCATGGACCAATTTTTTTAATTGCATCAATTAATGCAGAATAATCTTTTTCTCGTATTAAATCATACGATATGTAATACATCTTTCTCATTTATATATAATTTTAGATTTGCCATCTTATTAATATTATTATCGTCCCGTATCTCTCCCGTAAGTATTTCGAGATTTACTCTTGCTCTTCTCTCGGTTGTGAGTCGGTTGTCAGTCGGTTATAAATTTTCTAATTCTATGCAAAATGCATCTAAACTATAACTCTTTTTGCGGCAATTTTTTAGTTCACCTACAAGCTCTTTACCTAGTTTTTCATAATCCAAATCCTTTTTAGCAGTATTGATGAACTTCTTTTGTAGTTTATCATCTTTACCTATAATCCTATCTAGGCTCTCCTTCGGTTGGGCATGACTTGATGTGTCGTGCTTTACATTCTCGAACAATGGCAAAATCCAAGCCTCGGTCTCTTCTATTGCAATTGCATATGCTATTCGGCTATGATATGCTTTGGGGATAAGAGATTCCATTTTCTGCCTTACATTCTTTCGTAAATCTATTGCATATTGTCCCCAATCCATAATTCCGGATCTTTGAGGCATATTTACATCATATCCCGATTCTCCACGCTCCGCTGTATCAATATGGATTGCAAATATATAATCTCCCTCTATTGTTGTCATTGCATTCTCCCAGAAACTCGAATCTGCAATCTTGTCCAATACCAACCGCCAGTTACTAAAGTTCCCAGAAAACCGATCCGTTTCATCTATAGTATCAGACGGAAGTATAGTTATGATATTTTCGGACTCAGCACCTGTCAACTTGCGGATTATTGCCTTAATAACATCCTTGTCTGCAGGCCCTTCTGCTATTATTCTAATTTCCATAATTTAAAAATTCTCCGGGACACCACCTAACATTCCATTCATCCACATTTCGGACAACTTGATACGTTTTCCTACTTCTTGAGATTTCGTTTGGATGCGCTTAATCCTTGTATCACCTGCATCAGAACGACTAACCACGAATAGACGTTGTTCATCGTCATTAAGATTGATACCATCCAGGATTGCCGGATTATGTGTTGTAACAATCAATTGCTTTTCAAACCGTTTGGCATACTTATATAATAATCCTATCAAATACCTACAAAGTTTTGGATTAAGGCGCATATCCACATTGTCAATAGCAAAGAATTTCGGAGTTTTATCACTCATTATCAATGTTAAATAGAATAAGACTACCAATGCTCCTTCATTTGCATTTTCAGCAGAGAAGAAATTATTCTTACGCTGCATAAAACGGTCTGAAAAGAACAGATGCGAAGTACTACGTCCTAATTTATAGCCTCTTACTTTTAGTATGTCATCCTTATCAAATGTTACTTGTTCCAACCAGTCGATACAATTGTGTGCTTCGATTGCTGCTTCCTCACGCAATTCATTCGGCAACATATTCAGCAGAACATCAAATCCTTCTCCATGTATACCAATCGGTATTCGCGTACTTTGCTGTGATAAACCTCGCAATGCATCTATTTCAGGAACGTAAATCTCAAATTTACGTAATTGGGAAATAAACTTAGCCACATCCAGCATCGTTGCATAACGGCCATTCCCTTCCACTTCTCCTTTCCATGGAGCCATTATATTTCCATCCTCAGGACGATTTATCTTATAATCATGACTATAGACATCTCCCTGAACAGAAATTTCAATTTCCTGCTTTTGCGATTGCCCCAAGAAAGAATTCACCATGAGATCGGGTCTTGCGATACGTATTCCTGCTTGAGATAACTTATTCAAATCAATTTCTCCTTCGCTATATGCAGCTACCATTCCGATAGCCTCCAAGATATTGCTCTTACCAGAACCATTGGCTCCAATCAAAACATTAATTGTCCCCAGAGGGATATCCATCTCCGTGATAGACTTGAAATTCTTAATAGTAACTTTCTTTATCATAATAAAATGGTTTTTTCAAATTATTGTTTTAATATTATATCACTTACAATCTCAATTACAACCTCACACTACTCGGTATGTTCACCACTCTATCTGCGAACATTTGGGTGTTAGACAGATGATCTGTTTCGCAGTGCTCAAACATCGGCAAACGGTTCATCAGTTCCCAGATCGGGCGAGTCATGACACCGTTATCGTTCGTGTATTGCAAGAACGCTTGCTGTTCTTCGCGATTGGGTAGTAACACTGCATTCAGCCAATAGTTGGAGCGGGTATTCTCCGGTTCGACAAAGAACTCTATGCCATCCATTCGGCTGAAATAATCACGGTAGGCTGCAGCTGTGGCACGTTTGTCTGCCACATACTCCTCAATATGTTCCAACTGCGCACAACCAAGGGCTGCGTTGATATTCGGCATACGATAGTTATAACCGATATGGTCATGACGGAACTCCCAGCGATGAGGGACTTTGGCTTGTGTGGTAAGGTGCTTGGCATAAGCGCCTAACTCTTCGTCATTGAATAGCAACATTCCTCCGCCACCGGTAGTAATCGTCTTATTACCATTGAAACTCAAGGCTCCGATCTTGCCGAATGTTCCGGTATGTTTGCCTTTATAGAGGCTACCGATACTCTCTGCCGCATCTTCCACTATCTCAATATGATACTCTTCACACACAGCAACGAGTTCATCCAAACGAACCGGATGACCGAACGTGTGCATCGGTACACAGGCTTTCACTCTGCGACCGGTTCGTTTGTTATAGCATTGATTATTGCGTATCTCGGCGTTCTTAGCGAGCCATTCTTTGACAGCGTCCGGAGACAAGCCCATCGTCTCTAGGTCCACATCCAAGAATACAGGATGAGCACCGATATAACTGAGGGCATTACAAGTAGCGATGAATGTCAGCGCTTGCGTCAGCACTTCATCATCGCGCTCTACTCCGGCAAGCATCAATGCCATGTGCAGAGCATTCGTTCCGCTGACGCACACCACAGCACGTTTGGCACCCGTGTAGCGCGCCATGTCCTCTTCAAAACGATCCACGAACTTACCCACGCTGCTCACAAACGTCGTGTCGATGCACTCGTTGAGGTACTTTTTCTCGTTGCCAATGAACTTCGGAACTGCCAGAGGCACGAAATCCGATGTGCCATACAGGTCACGAATGAAATCTACTATTTGTTTATAATCTGCCATTTTTCTTTTATTGTATAATATGCTAATATAGGTGCAATACTAAGCAAAGTTGTTGCTATCATATACACCTATGAATTCATTTCCGACGGAAACCAATAAAACACCAATAATTGGAACAAAAATATCTGATACGAATATTTGCCTGCTGATTTTATTATATCTGCGAATACCCCCCCCGAAATATTATAGAGCGCATTCACTATTATTATCAGAGCAAACATTACCCAGAAATAACAGAACCAATGGAAATACCGCCATGCCGTGTCATAGACCAACGGTTCAAAAGAGAAATTTCTATATTGAAGTATTATAATTGCTATCATACTAAATATAGAAAGAGCTATTGTAAACCAATTGCACATTACTCCATGTTTAGCCCATAAGTACCCACCATAAATAAGGAATATATATCGGATTGCTAACAATCTATATACCTCACCATCCGGATGCCAAAACGAGCATAAGATTTCTAATCCTTCTGAAAGCACGATAAATATGACAGCCCAAGTTATATCAGATAGATGAATCTTTTTTTGCAGCCAACCAAATAAAGGCAGTAAGATCAAAGCAAATTGGAGATAAACCCATACA
>OCVV011242829.1_pt1 | contig 17366 bp, 9 predicted proteins | sample 1539721 | NCBI WGS metagenome assembly OCVV01 (sample SAMN02144230, study PRJEB22623) | gut metagenome | biome: sheep rumen | host: Ovis aries | place: New Zealand | reverse complement strand
GGATTTGCAATCCGACACAGTTGAGCCGCGGATTTGTAATCCGCCACAACCCAGTTACCGATTTTCCAATCCGTCATGACATGCTTTTGGAGCTAAGCAAAAAGCCCCCCCCTAATTACCATGCAATGGCAAACAAATATATAGCCTTAAGTTTTGCCACCATATACCAACAGCCACACTCAACAATAGTTTATTTCTTGATGCTTCCTACTCTTCTCTTATTGTTTTTTTGTGAATGAACTCCCTATGACAGATATTAGTTTATGTGCGGATTATATATACAGTGCTAAAGCATTTCAATTAAAGAGCTGAAGTTCACGGGATCATTATGCCCTGGGTCATGTTTTTGAAGAATTGATAGGGCAATCTCTATTATATTATTCAAGTAAGGTATTGACCAGATTCCCCTACTCTTCTTTACATAATAATGTGAATAATAGAAAGAATTATATATCTGATTCAAATATTTTTCCTTATATTCATTTGCTTTATTTTTCACCTTCCTGTCTGGGTCTTTTTGGGCAGATTCCAACAACTGTTTAAGTTCAACAGAATATTGTCCATAATTATTCAACAAATCAGGCATCTGGTTAAAAAGCTCTTTAACAGCTGGAGTTTTTATTTTATTATAATCCTCAATACATTTTTTAATTCGTTCTGATTCATACTTAAAATAAAGACGTCCATTTGCATACTGAGCAGTTGCTCTATCTGCTATCTCTTGCATCTGTTTAAGTTGCAATAGTATTTCTTCAACATAAGAACTATCTGCTTTATGTTGATTCTGTAATGCAATTATAAGAGATTCTTTTTCTGATATGATAGCTGATAAATTTCTACTATTATTAATCTCTGTGGTCAATGTATCTATAGTTTTTTTCAATAGAAAAATATCACTATTTAGTTTATTACAACTATCTAGCAACACCATGGCACTATCATTCCAAGTTTTTACATCAGAACGTAACCTGTCAAACATTGTCAGGGGAATAGATATCTCATCTTTATCATTCTCTTGTGCTACTGAAAAATGTACAAAGAAGCACATTAGGAGAAACAACGTATATTTATTATTATATCCCATATCATAAATTAGTATCGGGCCAGTTGTAATCAGCAGCATCCCTATCATATGAATCCTGCAAATCTTTCAAAACTTTAGCGTGAGAAAATGTACTAAAACCAAACGCACTGGTTTTTTCGTAAGCTTGAATCAAATCATAAATATGACTTGACTCTTTATCATAATCCTCTTTTGAATTGAATAAATACCTAAACTGCAATCTGGTCACGCGTTTGGTCAACTGATCATAACAAGAATTTTCTAGTCTTTCGCCAACTGAATTAAGCGAATTAACCAAGCTTTCACAATTTTTGAGATACTTATTTTTAGCATAGTTCTCTGCGATTGTACGTTTTGAATAAGCATCATCATAATCCCAAGGCACAAAGGAAATTTGCTTAGTCGCTTCCCAAGCACTTTCATATTCATTAATTATACCCTCTATCTCTGTTAATGCTTCAAGGGATTTTTGTTCTAAAGCTTTTTTAGAACCTTGTGCAATTGTTATGTTCCTCAGTTTTTTTATTATTCTTTTCATCAAAGCGTGGTCTTCTCTTTCCCATGTCCGTTGATTGAATTTAGACATTGACCATTTAATAAATGATGTTGAGAACTTTTCTGAAGATTGGGCAATTGCATCATCATATACTTCCTGTTCGATAAAACCATCACCTTTGTATAGGATGGCTCTGTCTATTATTGCATCAAGCGATTTCTCAGCCTCAAATAGACTCTGAGAGTCTGGGGTAAAAGAATTTGAGAGTTGCAACAAGTCAGACGAATAGACATCCTCTGTTTTAATGTCATCAGGTGGGCTAACCACTGTTTGGATAAACAAGAGTACGCCACAAATAGCACTAGCTATTGCTAAAGCCAGTATCAATAATTTTACATGTGTATTATTCATTAGTTCAATTGATCTTGAGAATTAGTATTATTGTTTGAGCCTGATCTTCCGGTTCTGTTAGAACTGTTAGCTGGAGTGGTTTTTCTAACTTCACCCTTCAATTCATGCGAAGAAGAGCCACTTGTAGCAGAGCTATTTGACCCACTAGAATGGCTTAAAACATCTTCTTTTGAAGAAAAATCCGTCTTAAGATATTTTTCTATCTCGATCCTATCATCATCTGCCTGAAATGAGCCTTTCTTATTGTTGTATTTTTTAGTTATTTCATACAAACGATTCCAAGAATCTAGATTTTTTAAGTCTGGATGTAACTCTATAAATGATTTCAATTCATTAAATTGGAAATCTTTTATCATAGCATATACACTCTTTAACTCAGAATAGGTTTCCATTTCAGATTTAGTCCAATATGCATTGTTTTCTGAAAGATACTCTAAAGCCCTATCCCACTCAGTCTGATATTGTTCTGGCTGTTGTAATACGTATGAATTTTCTGACTCTCGATGAAAGAGGATATTATACAAAGCATAGCATCCACCTAGAAGACACAAACCCAATAATGCGATAAAAGCATACTTAATCCACGAACGCTTTTTTGGGTTTTTACTTGGTCTACAATAACGATCGCCCGAATATGCAGGCTCTGGTTTCGAGGGTTTAGGCGTTTGTCCGCCACCTGCAGGATATGGTACATTATGTTGTGGGGCAGCTTTGAGCTTATTTTCCCTTGTCTCGGAAGGACCTCCATCAAATTTAAACCCAGGAATCTCATTACCACGTAGCTTGTATTGAGTTTTAATGACAAACTCAATCTTTCTATTATCAGGAATATTAGTTGAGATACAGCAATTGTATATATGCTCTTCTGGCTGTAATTCAATTACGTACTCACCATTCTCATTAGGCTTTGTAAGATCAATAACACCAGATAAAGAATGATAGGTTGCTTTTTCTACACAAAAAGAAATCCTATTAAGGTCTTCCTCCTTAAAGAATACAAATCGAGGATTTTCATTATCATCGAACCTTTTTAATCCAGTAAATCTTATTGTGGCTCCTATATCTTTTTTCGTAACCTTGTCAATAGTGCGAAACAAACTGTAGCTAAAGGATTTCCAGTACTCTGATTCTTTTATCAAGAGTTCTTCCGTCGATTTGCCTTGTTTGTCAATTGGGGCATAACCAAAACGTTTCCACTTGACTGCAATTACTTTACCTTCAGTCACTCTTACCGCATTAGTAATGATAGTATCCTCGATATATGGTTTGAAACCATCTTTTTCTTTTGGAAGTTCAATGACAATACTTTTTTGAAGTTTTATGTCTGACAGGTCTGTTGCATCGGTCACCACCTGTCCTTTGGCTTTATTAACAAGAAATACAGACTTGTATTTGCAATAATCTGATTGATAAAGATAATCCTCATCCAAAACATAGTTTTCAGTATACAATAAATTGGTTCCGTGACCATAATAACGAACCGCATAAGTATCGCCAGAACTTGCACGATAACATGGACTCTCAGAAGTTGGATATGTTTTCGAAAACAAATCATCAAGTTCGACTTTCCTATCCTCAACGTCTAGAGAAAGAATATCATCTATTTTTTTGATTACAGAAATCAACTCCCCTTTTTGGAGAATAATATCTTTATGAATGAATATCCATGCACTCTGATAGTCTTTTCTACCAGTAATAGACTTCATAATGCAATAGCAACAGCCATTACTAACGAATTGTATAAGATGAATAGGATCGGAATGGGAGTTATTCGTAACTTTCTTGAGTTCTGCTCCTGTATCTCGAACAATGGATGACCATTCATCACTATTATAGTTATAAATGGGTCTAAAACCGCTTGTTCGGTTATTGGTTTTCGTTGTATTGATTACAATACCTAATTTATTCTTATCCATATTATTTACCAAATTTTCTTGTTAATTTACCCCAAATACCAGCTCTTTCTGCATAAGAACGATCTTTAATTTCCTCTATTATACGATGAGTCCATTCCTTATCGAACATACACAGATTCTGAAAACATACTTTACCAATGGAGAATGGAAATCTTAAAACAACACCTCCATTGATTTCTTTCTTCTCGCAAATGTCAACAAGACCTCCGTAAAGACCTTTATAGTATGTATCTATATAATTGGCAAGATGTGCTCCCAGCTGCGAATCATCGACTTTTGATTTATCCACCTTTGTCACAATCAAATATACGCCATCAGTAAACTCATCAAAGATATCCATCTCTTTAATATAACTGATAGCTGCTTGCAGATAAGAATCTTGACTCATGTTTCTAATTTTCTTATCCTGAGCTCCATATTCTACAACAAAGAAATGAATCTTTCTATTGTTTGTCCTGTTCTTTATTAGAATGTTGTCGAGAGTGTTTATGGCATCTTCTTGTTCCTGTCGTTCAAATGGTAAGCCTGATGCTTTAAGGTGCATACAGGTAAATAACTCTCCCGACAAATCGATGAATGCTAATTTGTGCTCCCGCCCATCTTCACCAACCAAAGTGAATCGCATCTCATATGTGTCTTGAACATCTGTACGCGGAGGAAGTACGGAAACAGCTTCTGGTTCAAAAAGATCTGCTAATTGCATCATGTAGGCAGCGCCCTGGCAATTACCATCAGGATGCATAGCCTTGACGTTGGTACCATTTTTTGCTGCGCTCATTATAGCTCCTAATGCACATGTCTTTCCGGAGGAAGGAATTCCCCAAAAATACACTTCTGTATAGTCTTTTTTTATAGACTCTAGGGGTTGTGCTGGTGGTAGATCAGGAACATCACTTGGCTGAAAATCAATTAGTTTATCAACAAACATCTCGTCGATGCCACTTATATTTTCCAAATCATCATACTCTATAATACCCTCATTGCACAAAGTTTGAACAATTTCTGCCTCCATGATGTTGTTGTCCTCACCAATTACTTGCGCTATATCAGTAGAAGTAATACGATTTGCATTAAGATATGTCTTAAGTAACTCTGGAATTTTAAGATCGGGGCGGTTGCTATTATAGCCATCCCTAATTGCAGAGATAACAAGTCGCGTTCCATTTCCACGTCTCTTCTCTTTTTGCAATTTATTGATTATAGTCCTTGCTTCTGTTATATGTACATTACCTGGATTCTCACGGATAAATATACGTAAAGTGCCAACGTTATTTTTGTCAAGAGAGTCCCATGCATCTTCAACTCTAATACTGTTGACTTCATTATCTTTATCAGATATTCTATCACGAGCCTCATCTGCAAATTTACCTGAAGGATACTTCTGAAGATATGTTTTATAAGCATCTATTGAATCAACAGAAGATGCACTTGACCACTCATTATACTCAGCATTCTTTTGCTGTTCTTCGATAGCCTTACGTAAGTTTGGCGTAAGATTGCCTGTCTCACGCATTTCATCCCAAGTGATAGTTTCTTCCTCCAGGAACTCTGCAAGCTGATTAGGACTATACTGTGTCAGATTGTCTAAAATAGTCTCTTTTGTATTCATAATTAGAACGAATCGTATTTACTATTATTTACTTGTGTTTTTGTCTCTTTGTCTACGAATATGTTTTTTTTATTCTTTTTTCCGAAGAAAGCTTCAACACTTCTAGAATGTCTTTCCTGAACAAAATATGGACACAAAAGCATCATATAACAAACAAGTAAAGTAAAAATGGCCAAAGAGTTTGGCCTACCAGTAGTTTGATAAATAGACTTAAGACTTGCTAGTCCAGACAATGCCTTTTCTTTATTGGGATTATCGGTCGAAAAGAGAATCGGTTCATTTTCGGAGGACAACGATTTCGCAGAATGTTCATTCAAGGATTGTGTCCACCGATTGATAGCAGATTCTATTGTAGAAATGTTCCCAAACAAAAAAATGTTCCAAATAGACGGTTCTTTGTTGACTTTATCAATCCAAACCCTTGCCTCTTCAATAGATTTTGCAGTAGAGTTGTTCAAGAATAAAGAAAGTTCGTTAATTCTATTCATAGCAATTTGATCATCTTTAGTTGATGAATTCAAATTTGTCTTAAGAATATTAATCCTTTCTTGAGAATATGATTCATAATCATCAAAAATTCCCATAGATGAATTGATAGAATATTTAAATTGATTGACAATCCTATCTTCCGAACTGTGAACTGTCCAAAAGTGAGAAAATGGAATGCCAACCACGCAAATAATTATAGGTGATAAAGCTATTAAAGTTCTTTCCCAGATAATGCTTCTATGAAATTTCTTGTCAACACCTTTGAGAACCTGTGCACCAAAAATCGAAAGTACAATCAACAGAATGCTAAATCCCATTGTGATTAATCCTATAAAATAGTTTCCAATAGTGTAATATGTCGCTCCCATAAAAACGACATAAGCAATAAAGATTAGTGCAAGGAAAGCAACAATGTGCGCCCAGGAAAATCTAAGTTTTCTGTTCATATTATGTATTTATTAGTTAGGAAGTAATTTTTCAAGTTCTTCTATTTTCTTTTTATATTCAGCAATTTTACGACGTATGGCATCATAATCTGTATCTTTACCTTGCTGTGGTGTTGTAACAGGACTAGTAATTGGTGTTGTTATTTCTTCTATTCCTTCACCCTCAACAGGCACTTTACCAGAATGCAAATGAACTCCCACGCTATCTGGAACAGAACGAGATACTCTTGGGATACGTTCAAAGTCTCCCTTTATTGTTGATTGAAGTGCCTTGTCAACCAGTACCATTGGGGGTATCCATCCATACACATCTGCCCCTGTACTGAACAACACGTTACAAGCTTGAGTAACTGTTATATCCTTTTTGATTGACTTCATCAATGCTACAGTACCAGCAATAATCGGAGCAGACATACTTGTGCCATCAAAAGCCTTGAAGCTATTATTGGGGAATGAACTATATATGTTTTTCCCTGGTGCTGAAATATCAGAGCATGGCCCATAATTCGTAAAGACGGTTGGATACATACGCTTATCAACCGATGTCACTACGATACACGATTCATTCCTGTTTTCGGGAGGAATACTGGTAAGGATGTCGTCATTACCTGCCGCAAATACAAGAATAGTATTCTTCTTTGCAGCAAGTCTACAAACCCTAGCCCAAAGTGCTGCGACATTGTGGAATTGAGTCTGAGCAATCTCTCCTTGCTGTTCAACAGGTAAAACATTCAGTCCAGAGAAAGACGGGCCAATGGATATGTTGACCACATCGGCATCATGATGTACAGCGTACATCACACCGGCAATTATGGCCGAAAGTGGGCACATTTTATTGTCGAATACCTGAATCGGCATCAGTAAACAATTTGGTGCGACACCCGCAGCTCCTTTTTCATAATACTCAGAAGAACCAACTGCAAGTCCCGCTGTATGAGTTCCGTGGCCGACTCCTGTGCTCAAAGTATTATTTTGGGTGAAAACATTATACGCGTCTACAATTCGCCCATTGAACATTGGGTGGTCAGCCTGAATGCCATCATCAACTATTGCCACCTTTACATCAGGTGAGCCTTGTGTTATAGACCATCCTTGTTTTAAATGTATAGCATCAAGATGCCAACCAATATCTTCAACCGATTGACTACTGGAACCTTTGATTTCGTACACCTCTTCATCAAAGACGATAAATTTATGATTCGGAATTTTACTGTTTATCGTTTGGCGAATTTGATCTCTCTCAGCTTCAGGTATCTGAATAACAAGAAGTTTAACCTCCTTATCATATCCAATTATACTATATTGTTCACCTGAGTATGCTTTTTTGAAGTCCTTGGCCAATGCTTCTACATCGCCATTCTCATTCTCCATAAATAAGAAAAGACGGTTGGCCATAACATTGGGCATACCTGGTTGTTCTACAATAGGAGGAAGAGTGCCACCATCTCCAATAACTGGAGCGACTACCCTATCAGAGACAGGTAACTCACCTGAGCCATCTGTAATAGGGTGAGTATGTCCATTATCATCAATAAAACCCCCACTAGCACCTTTTACCGTATCAATTGGAACCACACCATTTACGGCACGATGTCCAGTGCAGCCAACACAGCCACGAAGTAACCATGATAAGAGGAAAATAACTAACAAAGTTAGAAGCAACCAAAGTAGCCACTTCAGGCAACCTTTGCCAGCGAACAAGCCCGTAAGCCAAAGCCACCATCTTTTATACCATGGCAACACTTCTTCATATTGCGCTACACAGACTCTATTTCCGGTTAATACTGCCAAAGGAGATAAACTCCATCCCGTAAATTTGTACCCTTTGTGTGGAATGACTTTTGGAATCTCATTTTCAGTCAAGAAGGCTCCACAAGGTTTTACGATGTCCTTATCTCCTTGAATTGTACCATGCTCTCCAGCATCAAAAATGCAATGGGCAACATTAGGTTCAAACTCGGCTGTAAATGTTGTATCTTGATTGACAGGTACGTTGATAGATGGTACCCATCGAGAAAAACAGTATCCATCATTTGCAATAGTCTCAGGTATGACAATCTCATCAAGTATGCACCCTTTAGGTACCTCAATTGAAGTTTCTCCTTCTATTGTACCACCTTCTCCTGCATTGAAAGATACCCACACTGTTTCGTCTGAGTTATCTGATGGTTTATCTTCAGGTTTAGTATCTGGCAATTTGATATATTTTGCCTTGAAAATGAAATCGTCGGACACTTCGAATCCTATGGGCTCTGGTTCCCAACCAATAAATTCGAATCCCTCTTTAGCTTTAATGACAGGAATATCTGCAGCACTTAATCGGTCACCTCTCTCCCTATTTATGTACGGCTGATAACGTACAGATTTTAAAGTATCTATAAAACCACAATCTCCAACATCAAAATATATCTTCTTTTTATCAAGATGTGGAGCCTCTTTAAAGAAAGAGCCATTACTTTCATGTCTGTGTGGATCTGGGCACATGCCCCATGCAACCATAACAACCTTGTCATCATAGCAATATATAAAATCATCGTTGATATGTTTTAATGCTCCGAACATCATTTGATATTCCAGTCCTTTTAAACCTGCTAAAGCCCTTCTATAGTGATCAACCGTTTCAGCTTTAATCCTATCATATTTATCCTTATCAGAACCAGAAAGTTTGGATAAAATGCGTGGTTTCTCATTCCAAGCGTCACCATACCAGTAAATATCTCCGTCCTCATAATAAGGGCAAGAAAGGAAAGACTGATACTGTGGTGCTATATGTCCCTTAACAACTGCCTCTACACTCTTGAAACGATTGTATAGAGGGTCGTTTCCAATACCTTGCTGGTCAACAAAGTCTGTTTCGTCGATTTGTCCCAACAATTTCTTATTATAAAAAATAGCTCCTGGCATAATCTCTTACTTTTGATAAAGTGTCCTACAGCCATCAATAATCTTTTTAATTTCTGCATTCGCTACAGGGTCACAGTGTGACACATCGGCAGAGTACAGCAGCCCAATGACTAATAAGTTCTTCCACCGCTGGAAATTATCCCAGAATGGCAACTTCATCAGGGTTTGCAATGACACATTAGTTGGGTCTTCTGCATCATCAAAGGCCTTTAAGGCATCATATACGCTGATTTCCTTATGATTCAAGTCACTTGCTTCCGGAGACAAATCTATCTCAAGGTTACAAGAACTTGCTTTCTGGCGAATTGTTTCAATGTCTTTGTCACTCATGTAAGAGCGGCCAATTGAACTTACAAAATTATTAAGAGTAAGTGAAGCATAATCTGCAATCGCATTTGGTAAATCCGTATTCGGAAAGATTTTAGAATAGGTATCTATTCTTTCTGCGATAGTGCGCCGTACGCCTAATCTCTTGCAAAGAATCTGAAGCATAAATGCGACCTCGTCTGAATGAGGCAAGTACTTGTCAAGTCCTGTAACTTGTTTATTTATATAATTACCCCAATATTCAAGGATCCTATTAGAAACAACATCTGCAACAGTAGCTGCAACCTCACACTCATTGGAAACAACATCTTCAATGGAGAATCCCTTCTTCGAGAATGAACTCTCTAGTTCTTCAACTCCTTTGGCATAATAATTGCACAGTTTCCGAATGTTGATTTCCTTGTCATCTGACGGATTAATTTTTGCCTGCTTCCTTATGAGCAATATCTCATTGAAGTCAACTGGTATTTCTGTTTTCAGAACAACGATGTCATAAGCAATCTTACGAATATCGCTGACAGGAATCATCAATCGATCAATGATGCGCCCAAATGTCTCAGGTTTTGTTCCAATACACAGATCAAGCGAAAGACGAATGTCTCCTGCAATTGTTCGAGTCTTTATGTTATTCTCTTCTTTATCTTCAGGTTCATAGTAAGCGATGAGCTTATTAAGAATCTCATCACGAATAATCTTAAGCTCTTTCAAATACTTTTCTCGTCGTGCAGTATCCAATACACCGGATATTGAATCTAAATCCCGTATGATGGCCTTTGAACCATCACTGTTCAAAGATGAGACCTCATCCCATGCCTCCTTTGGATTAGCAAAATGTCGCTTGACAAAGTCATTGGTTAGGAAACTATGCTCCAAATTCTCAAAGAAATCAGGATAATCAGAATCTACATGACGATTCGTTTCAGGTGATTTCGTCCTACTGTCATAACCATCAAAAACACGAGTCTCCATGGACCAATAGAAGTCTCGAAGCAGATAGATACTCTGGAATGATTCTGAACGGAAAATACCGCCTTTCGGAACCCAGTTATCAAACCATGTAGATGGACGAATGATTTCGGGTATAACGGTCTTAAAGCGTTTCCAGTGTTCCGCTAACATTTCAGTGTTGTTTGGCAAATCATTGCTTGTTCGCTTTAATTCTTTATTGAATTTTGTAGCGATTAGGAATAACGGAGAAATTCCATTAGTGCGTGCCAAATCTTCAGCACGCTGTTCAGGGGTGCTTCCTATATTTTTTTCAATCCAACCATTAATAGTATCTCCTAAAGAGGGTTCAGTTTTTTGATCATTATGATGACAGAATAATACTGAACTAATTCGGAGTGAGCGAGAGTACTTATTGAACAAATACGCGACCTTTCCTCGACGGAGAATTGTAGGAAGTACATTAGAAATTTCCTGCTCTTTAAACTTTTCTCTAGAACGAGCTCCAGGGAAATCCAAAAGATCTATCTTATTGAGGAATTTACGCTCATTAGCGATTTGTTTTGGTAGAACAAATGTAAGTTCTGCACTCAATGCAGAAAGAGAAGACTTATTAAAAGCTGTTGCTAGTAACTCTCCTTTAGCATTATAAACATCTGTCGTCAATACATCGGTATCACTTACATGTGGTATTCCGCATACTGAGTCGAGCCATTCTATTTTCAGCAGCGTACCTTTGTCTCGAAGAACTGCTTCAAAGGGAACATATACTTCCGTCTCAAAGTTTATTTTCTTATACTCGTTTACCAAGAGACTAAACAAATGACTTAATTCCTCATTGTTATTCCATAATATACTAAACACCTTGACCCAATTTTCGCTAGAAACAAATTGAATCTTTGGTGCTACTAACTTTCGGAAATCAGAACGTGTAATATTAACAGTATTGCTTCCCAATATGTCTTCTATATAATCACAAATGTCTTTGACATCATCCTCTGCCAGCGCATTTTGTACAGGAGTGCTCTTTGAAGCCCAAAGGTACTGAATCTTTGAAAGTTCGGCATTTATTGCATCACGTAGCAACACTTTACTGCTGTCGAGCTTTAGATCATTATAATATGAATCAACCAACAACATTAACAAATCTGAAACGGAAAGATTTTTAATCTTAACAAAATCCTTCATTGTTTCATTGTCATTGTTGATGGTAAATCTGGTAATAACACCTGTAGATTCTGTTTGAGAGGTGTTACCGCCACTAGGATTCAAAGCATTAATGAAACTATATTCTTTACCATCATTGGTTATTACAAATGGAGAATCTGCCGTAGACAGTAAACTGCTCATCAAGTAAGATTTGCCTACTTGACTTTCTCCGTATGCTGCTGCAGAACAATTCTCTTCAAGAGAATTTGCAATTCTTCTAAGGGTTCGCCGATATTCCTTGAGCTCTTCAACAGGAAACGAGTCTTTTGCAAATTTCTTTGCCCAAGCTATTGAGCTTTCGATTACTGCTATCTGTGAATTGATATCTTGTTTCATGACTATTCCTTATTGAATTTCAAATGCACCTGTATCGAGCCAATAACGCTCATTAGCGCCTAAACTCTGGATGTTTATCTCTATCATGCTATCTGCAAGGTCATTGCCATTCCGATCAGAAATCGAGGAGATAGACAACTTTTCTTTATCATCAACATCTCGTTCGATTGTTAACTGGAACGGCATCCGAAGACGTAAGTCATCCACCATATCCTTCACCTTAGCAAGAACTTGGGCATCACTCATAGGATTTCCATCTACAATAGCCTTATTGCGTATTCTATCTGCCATACGATACTGATTGAAGTCAATAACATACAGTCTTCTTGCAGGGTATGAATCAAATCCTATCTGGCGAACGTTTAATGTGGTCGGTAAGGAACTCACCATTAAATCGCCAATATTCTTTTCTGGAGTAATAAAATACTCAATTGGCTGACCTTCTCGTGAGGCTTCAATATAATTAATTACAGATTTTAAATGGCTATCAAGTTTTGACTTGTCAATGATAAACCTATCAAGAATACTTAATGAAGATGCATAATATCCGACAAGCGCTCCCATGGCAACGATCGTCTTTGGATTGGCTATGTAACCTGTATTGTTGCCAAACGGATACCAATGGCCTACGAAATAATTATTCAGAAGAATCAGCCTATTAGGTGAAACCGAATAGTATTTCAAGAATATATCTCGTATCGGACTTAATGATGCAGGTCTTCCAGACAGCAGAACGATGTCGCAATTATAAGCATACATGATAGTTGCTATCTTTTTTAGTAATGGTTCAAAAGCTCTGGAGATTACATTTGCGACTTCAGATGCATTGAAATTCCATTCTAACTCTTCGACAGAAAAACCAAAGAATTTGTAAAAACCATCTTTTACACGCTCATTGGGAGGACATTCGTCGAATACTTCCGAATAACGAACCACACAATCTTTAGAATCTTTCGACAACAGATCCAAGAAATGATACATCAGTGGAACAGAGTACTGCATATTGAAGTCACGACGTAATTTTCTATCCGCAACTGTCTGTCCTGCATGATCTGGCCCAAAGAAATTGCGAAGCATCTGACGATATTTCTCCTCGTCGATACCTTTCATCTTTTTTCTATAAGCACTATCCTGTGAAAAGAACATAACTTTCTTAATAAGTTCGTTCAACATATCATCACCTGCATAATAGAAGCTATCATAGAAAAGAGGATCAGGCGTAATTGTCGTTACATCACCTTTAGTATACGAATAACGGCTTATCATAAGGTCAGTAGTTCCGGCACCAATGTCTAAAGAACCAATTGTAAGTTCCGGTTGAGCCCCTTCTTTTAATGCTTTACCATATAAATTAAAGAACTCTTGACAACAGCCTTTATATTTATAACCAACTTCGCCATAAACATAGACTAGTTGTGAGCAGGTTGCCTCGTCATAATACCACTTGATCTCTGTATCCTTGAAAGATGGAGCGGCTGGAACAACATCAACCTTATAGTCTACTTCTCTGAACAGATTAAGCAACTTGACTGCATCGCTTGCGCATTTTACCAGAGCTTCACGTTCAAGTTTTGACATGGCCGTGGGGCATGTAACGACAATTCGTCTAACCCTGCGAGGCATTGTCTTATCACCTCTATCTGTGCGATATTGGTCACTGTTTATCTGTGTTTGCGCCTGAGTAAGCATCTCAAGAAACGCTAATGTCATTAGAGACCTCTTGGAATAGTGATAAGACTGACCGCCAGATGCATTAGGTGCTATACGGCCATCACTTTGAAGATGTTCTGAAATACCAGGGATGTCAAGGATGTTATTGGTTGTCTCTCCATCCAACACCATGAATTTCCACTCTTCTTTGTTTTTTTTACCATCCCAAAGGTATCTCTTGGGGCTTGACATTGTAGAGAGGCTTTCTTTGACAGAATCAGACTCAGTCGCACGATGCATAAGGAAGTTTGCCTCTCTTCCAAGTCTTACTAAACTAGGGTATACAAATTGTTTGCTACCCTTAATACCAATGTTTCCAAATTCCACCTTTCGGAAAGCAAGGCGCATATCGAATGGCTCTTTGTAGATGTTTACCTTTGTCGAAGTTTCATCGAGCAAAGATGTATAATCTATAAGCCCCAATTGAGTAACTTGATTAAAATTGGAATTATCTTCTACAAGGAGGGCTGTAGTTCGAGAATTTCCAATATCGACCACCATGTCAACATCTTTGGCAACGACATTGGCATCTTTATATAGTGTAATTTGGGGGAACAATTCTTTTTGGGCAATATAGTCAACCAAGAGGAAATAGGTCGCAATGTAGCTTAGCTTTCGCCCATGGACCCTGCCTACACTTCGAACACCAGGGTGTACTAACTCAAAAAGATACTTGTTTATATATTCAGTTTCCTGCTTTGGTGAGCAAAAATCCATAAGGAGGTACTCGTTTTTGCAAACTTCGAATCTTTTCTCGTTATTGAAATCAGAGAAAACGGGACATTCATCGTATTCACTAGTCGTATTAGATGTTCGTGTATCAAACGCTAAAAGTACTTTATAGGATTTATCGCCCTCATCTTTGCCCTTAATAGGTACAAGCTTAAAACGAGACCAGTTTAGAGGTCCAAAATGGAAACGTGTTTCGCCTCGTTTCATAAAATATGGAATAGGAAGCCACTTGTTTTCAAAGGCAGAAAGAGTATTGTTGCGGTCGGTAAAACTCATTTTAAAAATTTCGCCATCTACTCCAGCACACATTTCTTCGTCTATCTGAAGCGGTTTGATGCCATCATCGTTTAAGTCGCTGACATCAATGTCTCCATTACCGGTTGCATTCTTTAGATAACCATTTTCAAACAAATCCTTCTTTTTATAGAAATATCGATTTGTTTCAGTATTTACTTCTTGCGCTAAGTCTAGGACCCACACACCATCAGTGGTATCAAACCACTCATGAAACCACAAAGCATATTTCTCCCTTGTATTTATTTCAATGTCAAGAGTAGTGATATGTATGCCTGAATTAGCAATTAACGAATACTTCATTTAGTTATAATTCATAAGTTACTCAAGTAAGACAGGTATTTCTACATATGAGAGAGAAAGACTTACTTAATATAGTTGATTTCTTTTAAAGATAGATTAATTAGTACAGGCTTATATGTACCTTCAACCACTTTTAATTGTACCTCATGGATAAAAAGCCTTGTTTGGAATTCATATTCTATATATTAGGATATAAAAAGGTATCTCTCAACAAGTGCTTAACTAAAACAACGGCAATAAGGATACTTTTTAAAACTTCATGGTGGATTCTTCTAAAAATAAAACTTCCACTTTTATCAATGGCTACACATGAACGACAAAGGTCCTCATTGTTTGGACCTGTTGCAATAACTCTAACTGTTGCATCCTTAAATGCAACGACGGAATTAGTAGTTCCTAAGTCAATACCGATTGTTTTTCCCATTTTTTAGCCTTTTGCTCGTTAGGCCGCCTTGATTCCCGATGGTGGCAATAAATAAAAAAGCATGGAATCAATGTTGTTTAGTTTCCATGTGTAAGGTTTTGCCCGACCTGTCAGAATAGAAACCTTTGAACCTTGTCCATGCTCGAAATATGCCAAGGCCCGTAGACCAAAACATATACAGGAGCAAAAGGCATCAGTATCGCAGATTCTTCTGACATAGTAATTTGGGCAAATTATACACAGAATCTATACAAATGCTTTTCTTTGCATAGTTCGACATGACTCGCGTCGAAACTCGGGTGCAAATATACACATTTTTTTTAATACTGATGCCTTCACGGACAAGGTTTGATGGCAAAAATCAAATAATCAATTATTTGCCGAGATATTTTTTTTCAGTCATAACGTGTGAGATGTTTTTTTTATGACATGGGAAACTACTATTTTCTATCGTTAGGCGGTTTATAAAAATTATGTATGTGCATGGTTTACTTCCCCACCATCATAACCGGTGTGCCCCGACCATTTCTCCTCCCATCAGGACGCAGCTCTCGGCGGTTGATTGTCACGGTCCTGCGCCCTATAGCAGGTACCGCATTGCTAATAGTTTCACCTCGACGAGGTGGTTCATAGGAGCCTTCTTTGTTATATCGGAAATGTGGGCTATGAAGGACTGCTCCACTGGAAATGAAGCTCTGATAACTTCTAGGCTTGGTATACGGTGGTTTGGGCAGACTTAGATCCTCCAAGCAAGTAGGAAACCAAACAAAGACAATATGTTGCGCCCATCATAGGCAATGAAAACAACACTCGGCTACACTTTGTATATATAGTAATAAGTCTGTGACAAGTTATTGGTTAGATTATTAGAGATAAATAAAGACTAAGTCAATAGTAAGTTAAATGTAATATAAATGGCCAAGGGAGAGACAATGTATTTTAGCGGGCATTTTTTGGAAAATGCCACCCACAATACGGAAGAAACATAAGACTAAAAATGGTAACTAAAATTCTGTATGAATGCGCTTTATCTCATCATTGACGCTATCGGTGTGTCATGGGTACTGCTTCATTCCGTTTTTGTGGCTCAGGAGGGAAACTTTTTCTAATGCGATAGAAGGTAAGGGACACGGTTTTCTGGCGGTTGATGGTCACGGCAATGCGCCGATAGGTGCAGTGTGGGGCGAATAGGATGCAAGGATATAGTTGGCCCCACGCTGCATTCCTTGTGTGGGGCTGTAGAGATTCAACCTCTTCGAGGTTGTAAATAATCAGTCATATATGAAACTAGTGCCTTTGTTAAGGATTGATAAAAATAAGGTAAAATGATGTTTAGTTTTTTACTGGAAAATCACCTGACTAATCATGCCTAATCTTTTTACCTTATTCTTTGACCGTTACTTAATGGCGGATTGCAAATCCTTATACTCAGTGGTGTCGGATTGCAAATCCTACACATCGGTTGCAAATCCGCCACAGCAGAATGAACACATGTTCCACGTTGCGGCGGATTTGCAATCCGCCGCAGTTGAATATGAGGATTTTTAATCCGACAACTTCTGATACAATAGCTTTTCTGCCACAGCGGAAGTTTTTTGAATCGAACATGAAATGATTTGCGTTAGCAGCAAACGGGGGAGCTATGTTTAATGGCGGATTGCAAATCCTTTTACCTTATTCTTTGACCGTTACTTAATGGCGGATTGCAAATCCTTATACTCAGTGGTGTCGGATTGCAAATCCGCCACAGCA
>OCVV011046379.1_pt1 | contig 17368 bp, 11 predicted proteins | sample 1539721 | NCBI WGS metagenome assembly OCVV01 (sample SAMN02144230, study PRJEB22623) | gut metagenome | biome: sheep rumen | host: Ovis aries | place: New Zealand | reverse complement strand
CGTACTAATCGTTTATTTGATGCTGGTAAAGAGTATGGACAAATAGTTACATTCCGCTACCCAGCTGATTATAAGAAAAAAATTAATGATGCACTTGTCTTATATTCAAGAGGAGGAATAGGAAAAGCCTTAGCAGAGGATTGGGATACTGTATTAGAAAACTTTTCTCTTTCATTAAAGACAATAAGAACTTTTGCACCAGTACCTGCCGACGCTCTTAATCTTTCGAAAAAACAGATGAATACCTTTGTTCGTCTATTTAGAGATTTAGATCATGATTATGCTCATTTAAAATCATTCTCAACTTATACACCTGATTTGATGAATGACTTTGAGTTTAGTCAGGAAGATTATGAGAATTTTGCTGCTGTATATAAGAATATAGTTGAAATATTAAAGGAAGATAAAACTGAAGACCCAGATGATCCTATCATAATAGATGATTATGATTTGGTGGCATTTAATAAGTTTAAGATTGATTTTGATTATATAGTCGAACTTCTTCAAGGTTTTGTCGATTTCTTGAGACCAGGAGATGAAGAATTTAGTGAAGCTGAATTCGAACATAAACTATTAAACTTAAGAGAAATAGTTCGTGAATTTTCAGAAGATAATCCTGCACTTAGTAGCATTCTTATGCAGGTTCTGGACGAAATAGAGAGCGATAAGACTAAGTTTATGGGGCAAGATATGTCTGTGATTATTAATGAAATGAGATATACAGCTATCGATAAGGAAATTGAAAAGTTTGCTGCTAAATGGTTTATCGATTTTGAAGATGTAAAATATGAGGCATTTAACTTCAGAGATGGTGAACTTGCTAATGAAAATAAACTTAAGGAAAATGCAAACTATGCAGCCTATAAAGAGGCTACTGAAGATGCATTACCTAAGTTCAAGTTTAACGGAGCTTTAATCCAAGCTTTTAAAGAACAACTAATGCCTTTAATTGCTCCATTGATAGAATAATAATAAATGCTTTCAGATTATATTTAATCTGTATGAAAGCTGTGTATATTCTAAATGTATAGAAAGTGCTTAAATAAGTATAAAAGAAATATTTATAAGCAAGTTAATGGGGATAAAAATGAAGTCTAATTTTGATTTTTTAAGAAAATATTGGAAAGAATTAGCTGAATTAGGGGAAACTGCTGAATCATATCTATATAGTGACAGTAATGCATGCATTTTAAAAATAGGCCTATTAGCAGAAACTATTGTAAGAAGTATACTCGCATATGAAAGCATTGATTTGCCTGAAGATACTAGACAATCAAACCTTATCCGTATACTTAAGAATAACGATATTATACCTGATAAGATTGATCATATTCTGTACGCAATAAGAAAAGAGCGCAATGATGCAGCTCATAATGGTGGTGGAACAGTAGATAAAGCGAAGCTTCTTTTAGAGATGGCGTATAATTTGTGTGTTTGGTACATGGAAGTATACGGAGACTGGAAATTTTCACCTGCGTCATTCGTTATACCAGAAGATATATCTAAACTAGATACTTATTCTTCAATTATTGAAAATCATGAGAATAGACTCAAAGAGTTATTCGAGAAAATCGAGCTGATTAAGACTGAAGCAGCTTCTATGTCTTCAGAAGAAAGAAAAGAAAAAGCTGATGATGCGGCAGAGTCTTTAAACATTTCTTCAGGTGTTGTTGAATACATTAAGAAAGATAGTTTAAGAATTGAAATGGATATGATTCCATTCCTTAACTATGTCCTTCAGAAAAATAAAGTAAACATAGTACAATCTTTGGTTATTGAAAATGACAGAAATGAAGATATTACTGATGTAATACTCAAAGTATCTTCAAGTCCAGAAATATGTCATCCTTTTGAGAAACATATTGAGATAATACCATCTAATTCAAGTCTTGAGGTTAAAGATATTAACCTTGTTGCAAATGTTAACTATCTCTGCAATTTAACAGAGAATGAAGAATCTAATATTTCATTTACTATTATTAAAAATGAACAGGTTATTTGTAGTAATAGCCAAATAATAAATGCGTTACCATTTGATGAGTGGCATGGCAGTGTATATCATCCAGAATTATTAAGCGCTTTTGTTACTCCTAACGCACCAATTATTAGTGCTTTAGTTAAAAGAGCTTCCGAACATTTAAAAAATTGGACTGGAGATCCATCTCTTGATGGATATCAATCAAATGATCCTGAAAGAGTTATGAAACAGGTAGGAGCTGTTTATGCTTCTTTACAGGAACAAAATATAACATATGCAGTTCCACCCGCAAGTTTTGAAAGAGTAGGCCAGAGAGTACGCCTCTGCGATATGGTTATTAGTCAAAAATTGGGAACATGTCTTGATTTAACCCTTCTTTTTGCTTCATGTGTTGAAGCGATTGGATTACATCCAATATTAGTTTTATTAGAAGGACATATATTTGCTGGTGTTTGGCTCGGGGATGAAACATTCCCTGATGCGGTTATTGATGATGCTTCGCAGGTTACTAAAAGATTAGCATCTGGAATAGATGAGTTAATAGTTGTTGAGTGTACAGCATTTTGTTCATCTAAAAATCAATCGTTTGATGAAGCATGTGATTATGCAGACACTGAACTTAGAGGCGGAGATGTCGTTCAATGTGTAATTGATATTTCTAGATCGCGTAAGACTGGTATTACACCTATTCCTTCAAGAATTAAGTCAGATAATGGCTATACAATTATTGAAGATGAGGCTGAATATGTTACAAGTGCGCCTAAAAGAGAAATAAATATTTTGGATATTGATTCATCAGTAGTGGATGGAGCAAGAACCAAAAAAGATATGTGGGAAAGAAAATTACTGGATTTAGGCTTAAGAAATAAGCTTATTAATATGTCATTAAAGCCAGTAATACCTATATTAACTGATTCAATAGATACTATTGAAGATATATTAGCTGATGGAAAGGATTTATATATATATCCAAGACCTAAGGAATGGCATATTTTAGCAAAAGAATTAGATTTTGATAATATGCATGATTTAGGTGCAAACACTGAATTAATTCATCATGAACTTGAAAGTAAAAGACTTCGCTCAGCTTTAGGGGAAGGAGAAGTTTTAGCTAAACTTAAACAATTATATAGAACCGCAAAACTTTCGTTGGAAGAAAATGGTGCTAATACCTTATATATAGCACTAGGTCTCTTGAAGTGGTATGAGACAGAACGTAGTCAAAAACCAAGATACGCTCCATTATTATTGGTTCCTATTGAAATAATTAGAAAAGGTGGAAATCAAGGCTATGTAATTAGAATGCGTGATGAAGAACCGCAGTTGAATATTACTATTCTTGAAAAGCTTAGTCAGGATTTCGAAATAAAAATACCTGGACTTGAAACCCTGCCAACTGATGAACATGGCATTGATACTCGTAGAGTATTTACAATAATTCGACATGGAATTATGAATCAATCGCGCTGGGATGTTTTAGAGTCTGCATATATTGGTATTTTTTCATTTTCACAGTTTGTAATGTGGAATGATATTAGAAATAGAGCTGATGATTTAGCTAGAAATAAAATTGTTAGAAGTTTGATGGAAGGCAAATTGGTTTGGAATCCTGAACCAATGAATTTTGATGAGTACAATCCATCAACGGATTTATATTTGCCTATTTCTGTAGATGGTTCGCAAATGTATGCAGTTGATTCGGCTGGTAAAGGAAAGAGTTTTATACTACATGGACCTCCAGGAACTGGAAAAAGCCAGACTATTACAGTAATGATAGCAAATGCCTTAGCACAGGGGAAATCTGTTCTTTTTGTTGCTGAAAAAATGGCTGCCTTAGAGGTTGTTCAAAAAAGATTAAATGATATTGGCATTGGACCATTTTGCCTCGAACTTCATTCAAATAAAGCGAAAAAGAAAGATGTTCTTGAACAGTTAAGACAAGCGTCTGAGGTTGGTAAAGGAACAAACAAGGAAGAATATGAGCGCAAATTAGCTAGTATCAATGAGATTAAAGAATCACTTGATAAGTATGCTATAGAACTACATAAAACAAGAAAATCAGGTCTTTCTTTCTTTGACATTATTAATAAATACGAAAATTATTCTGAGTGTAAAGATATTAAGCTTGATGGAATGCTTGAAAGCAATCAGATTGATAATGTCATGTTTGAAAAGATGGAGAGAACTGTTGAGAGGTTAATCGCAACAGGCCGTGCTATCGGTCATCCTCATAATCATCCTTTATCCATGATTGGTTTAAGGGAGTATTCACAAAGCATAAAAGAGAGGATAGATGAAGCCGTTCGTTTATACCTAGATGGATTAAAAGGACTGCAGTTTTCAATAAATAGGTTTATCTCGGAGAATAATTTAGATGAGCCTGTTTCGTATGCTGATATTTATAGTTTAGTAAATAGATGCTGTAATCTGGAGAAGTGGTTCAATTGCCCTCATGAATGGGCATTGGATGATAATGCAAATAGATTTATTGAAATTGAGGAAATGGCAATGCATTTCCTTCAAAAAAATAATATCAGAAATGAACTTCTTTTGTCATGGAAGGAAGATTTTCTACAGCTACCTGTAGATTCATATTTGGATGACTATAACAGAGTTGTAGCCAAATGGGCGTTGCCTAGAGCTATTGGTATAGGTAAAATTGCGAAATCTTTGGCTCTATATAGTAACAATACTGTAGATAAAAAACGTTTAGGGGATAATCTTCTTTTACTTAAACAATATCAGTATGAACAATCTGAGGCTTATCGTCTTTTAGAGTTATATAAAGATTCTATATCCGGATTATTTAGCGGAGAGGCAACTGAATGGAATGTAATCCTTGAAAAGGCACAATTTGCAAAAAATAACATAGCTGAACTAGTTAAAATTTGCCCAGATAAGAATTATATTAGAGAAATACTTGCAAAAGAGAACAATTATTCAATGATGTCTGAAATTGAAGCTGAATTCGAAAAAATGCTTCAAAGCAGAAAGAACATTACTGAATTACTTTTACTTAAAGAGTTTAATGAAAAAGAGTCTTGGTTTGAGAATGAATATGCTATGTGTGGCAATATCGTTAACCATAAAGATGATATTAAAGAGTGGATTACATGGTTAACTGTCACTGATGAGGCTGCGGCAATTGGTCTTTCTAACATAGTTGATGCATATTATGAAGGCCTTGCCCATGAAGAAGTTATAGGTGCATATTATAAGGCTATATATCAGCATTTAGCTAAAAGTATCATAGGTGAATCAGATGTTTTAAATGGCTTTTCTGGGGCATTATTTGATGATCAAGTAGCTAGATTTAAGAAGATTGATACAGAATTAACAGAATTATCTAAAAAAGCAATTTATTATACTCTTGCTAGTAGAATTCCTGATTTTGCGTATGAGGCAAGCAAAAGCTCAGAGGTGGGGATTTTACAAAGAGCAATTAAGAGTAATGGTAGAGGATATAGTATCCGTGCCCTTATGGATCAATTATCTACGTTGCTTCCAAAGCTATGTCCTTGCATGCTTATGAGCCCTATTTCAGCAGCTCAATATCTAGATCCAAATAGAGCACCTTTTGATCTAGTTATTTTTGATGAGGCTTCGCAGCTTCCGACATGTAAGGCTGTAGGTGCTTTGGCAAGAGGAGAAGAGGCAATAATTGTAGGTGATCCTAAGCAAATGCCACCAACATCATTCTTTGCTTCAAATACTTTTGATGAGGATAATGCCGAATCAGAAGATCTTGAAAGTATATTAGAGGATTGCTTAGCTTTAAATATGCCTGAATCTCATTTGCTGTGGCATTACAGAAGTCGTCATGAGAGCTTAATTTCATTTAGTAATGAGCAGTTTTATGATAACAAGTTATATACATTCCCTTCTGTTAATGACAGGGAATCTAAGGTAACTTTAGAAAAAGTTGATGGTATTTTCGAAAGAGGTAAAAATAGATGCAATCGTAAAGAAGCAGAATGCATTGTCGAAGAAATAAAACGCAGAGCAAAAGATGAAGAACTTAGCAAATATAGTGTTGGTATAGTTACATTCAATATAAGCCAGCAAAATCTTATTGATGATATGTTAAGTGATGCATGTAATGAGGATCCAGAGTTAGAAGCATGGATTTATAATGATGCAGAACCTTTATTTGTCAAAAATCTTGAAAATGTTCAGGGTGATGAAAGAGATGTCATCTTATTTTCTATTGCTTATGGTCCTGATGAAAATGGCAAAATATCAATGAACTTTGGACCATTAAATAGGGATAAAGGTTGGAGAAGATTAAATGTTGCGGTTTCTAGAGCAAGATATGAGATGAAAGTGTATTCATCGTTATCTGCTGATCAAATTAACCTATCTAGAACTCAAGCAGAAGGTGTAGCTGCTTTAAAGGCATTTCTTGAATATGCTTCTGGAAAAACTGCATTATTAAATGAATATTCGGTAGTAAAGCAGAATCAGAGGGGAGGAGGAATAGCTAAGAAGATTCAAGGATTTTTAAAGGATAATGGTTACGATTCAGATATTCTGATAGGACATTCTGAATTTAAAATCGATGTGGGTGTTATAGATCCAGAAGATAAGGATAATTATCTACTCGGTATAGTCTTAGATGGTGAGAGTTATCATACATCTAAAACTACAAGAGATAGAGAGGTTGCACAAATTTCTGTGTTAAAAGGCTTAGGATGGCATGTTCATAGAGTTTGGACGATGGACTGGTATGATAATTCAGGTAAAGAACTAAGTAAGATTCTTGGATTATTAGAAGAACTAAAGAATCATAGAGAAAGTACCGCAATGGGTGGGGCACTTTCAGAAAAACGAAAACCAGTAGTTAATAATATTGTGGATAGTGAACCTAAGAAAATAGCATCAGTTGCAGTAAAGAAAAGAAGTTTATTAGCTAAAAAGTATCAGATTACTGAACTTGATGTTAATTACACATATGCTGAGGATATTTTTGATTTATGGAAAAATGAAATTCCATCAAAAATGATTTTAGTTGTTAATACAGAATATCCTATATGTGAAAACATGCTATATAAGAGAATATGCCAGAGTTATGGTGTTTCTCGTGTGGGATCTAAACTTCAAAAGAATCTGGCTAGTTTAGTACCTAGATGTGGCTTTAAGATGTCAAAACAAAATAATGGTATTGTATTTTGGCCTGGTACTTGTGACCCGCTTAAATATTATGGTGTACGTTCAACGGGTGAGGAAGAAAATAAGCGTGATGCTAAAGATGTGCCTATTATAGAAGCATTAAACGCTATTTGTTATATTCTTTCTATAGATATTAGTGTAGAAGAAAAAGACCTAATAAGAGAAGCGGCAAAAGTAATGGGATATGCTAGATTAGGAACTGCAGTTGCAGCGCTGTTTGAGGAAGCACTAGTACTTGGTAGGAATATAGAAAGAATTGTTTTAGAGGATTCAAAATGGCGTTTAACTGATTCGGGAAATGCTATTATACCTTATATAGCTGAATACATAACTAATGAGGAAAGACAAAAATCAGTTGTGAGATTCGCAGAAACGAAAGAACCAAGACTAACACCTGTGTATAGTAAATCTATTAATACAACTAATACAATAAAGAAATGTGTTTTTGATAAGGTTAGTATTTGTGATAGCAGTTGTAATTATTTTGATAAATGTTCACATGCAAATGATTAAATGCAAAATAATATGAATTGATTAGATTTTTGAGAGCTTTAACTTATTAGAGTTAAAGCTCTTTTTGATTTGATTTGTTTTGGTTTAGGGTTGGTTTTGGCCTATAAGAGTACGCTTTTTTGGACTTTAGTTTTATTAGAATAAAGATAGATAACAGGAGGATAATAGATGCTTTTAACATTTATAGTTTTGTATTTATTAATCAATATAATCGCATTTGGTTTTAGAGTATGTGTAATGTTAATTCTTCTACCATTCAAGCTCATGCTACGCTTATTATTTGAATTGTTATTCTTACCACTGAGGCTAATAATGCTACCTTTTAGGCTGTTTAGAAGATAGTAAAGATACTCAGACCCTATGCACATAGTATTTATAGGAGGCTGTCTATGAATAATGAAATAATGAAAAATGATGAAATTGAATTATCGTTAGAGGATTTTTATAGATTAGTTTCTAATGATGAGTTAGAGATATCCACGGATGATTTAAATCGATTGATAGAGTATTATGACTCCAAGTTTCAATTTGATCAAAAGAAAGAAAAATGTGCCAATCGAGTAAGAAAATTTTTGTTAAATAGGGACTATGTAAAAGCCTATGAAAATATTATCGAGTTAAAGAAAATGGCGTATTTTGATTATAAAGATGAAATTGATAAAGGTATTGAAATCTGTGCTAACCATAACCATATAGAAGCCCTTATTTATCAGCTTAATAAATACACTAATGGGTTTGAAAATGGGATTAATCCTGAAGTTTTTAAATATGCATATATTCTAAATGAATGGGGATATGTAGATAGCTTTAAATGGCTTGCTGATTGTTATTTTAAAGGTATTGGCTGTGATAGAAATCCAGAAAAAGCCATAAAGCTCTATGAGGAAGCTGTAGTATTTGGTCAATGTGAATATAGTTTAAGAATGCTTAAGCGTATTTGTCCGGAGATTAAAGATTATAACGGCGTTGATAAATGGAAAAATTTAATAAAAATAATTATTTATGGTACTTGGAATGAAGAAATTAGTATGCTAAAAAAGATGGCCAAATTAATAAAAGCTGGTAATGACGAGGAATACGAGCCAGAATGTAGCGATGCTCTTTTGTATATTTGGAAAGATAAATTTATTAAAAGAAGGATAAAAAGAGATAAATGATCCTGATAAAAGAGCGGTAGAAGGCATGGAATATTATGGGGCCAAGTTGGGATGAAGAATAATTTGGAATCTAGGATTTTATGAATAATAAAGGTTTTTTAGATATACATATGCATGTTATTCCCTTTGTAGATGATGGGGCAGATGATTTAGATGATGCTATAAATATGCTCAAAATTGCATCAAGCGAAGGAATTAAAAATATTATAGCTACTCCGCATAGTGGTGCCCTCAAGGGCACAGGGGGTAATCTAAAAAAGAACTTTAATATACGTAAAAACCCTAAAAATAAAGAAAGTAGCTGTAACACTACTATTAAAGCATGTGCCCTTGAGGGAACCAGGGGTGGTGTATTGAAATACTTTAATATGCTAAAGGAAATAGCTAGAAATGAGAATATCCAAGTAGAACTAGGGCTTGGATGTGAAATTAGGATGGATTATGACAACATAAGTAAAATTATCAAGAAGGTTAAAAAGGGCATATATCCAACTTTAAATGGTACTAATAAGGTTTTGGTTGAATTTTTCTCAAATGATGAATTCTGCAGTGTTAGAGATAGCATGTCAGCACTTTTGAATAATGATTACCAGCCTGTAATTGCCCATGCTGAGAAATATAATCTTTCGACTGAGGAAATTGGTAATCTTCGAGATATGGGCTGCTTGATACAGATTAATTATAGTGACATTAATCCTAAGTATTCTAACGTTATCTCTAAAAAAGCAAATGCTTTACTAGAGAAACAAATGGCTGATTTTATTGCTACAGATGCTCATCATAGTTATAGGAGAACCCCACATATTAAGGGTACTTTAGAATATTTATATAAGAACTATGATTCTGAATATATTGATAGATTAATAAGAGGTTATTATTTCAATTAATCATTTTGGGATAAGCTTTGTAAATGAGAGTTTCATTCAAGATTAAGATGCGATCATGTAGAACGTGATATGAACTGATATGACCTGAAAGGTCAGGTACATTTTATTGGACACAAAATAACTATAATTAAAAATATAGAAGAACTATAGAAGAAATATTTAAAAACTTTAAAGATTATTTTATGGAGGGAAAACATATGAGGAAAGTAAAATTTTTAAAGTATTTAGTAGCAGTTTTATCGGTTAGTTTTGTTATTTGTGGATGTGGAGCTGCGTCTTCTGATGACGAGGGCAGAAGTAGAACCAGAACATCTGTAGAATCTGAAACTGATGAAGATAAGAAAGTTGACGAATCAGAAGAAACTAAGGAATCTTCTAAGAAAAAGGATACTGATAGTAAGAAAGAAGATAAGAAGGAAACCTCAAAGAAAGATTCTTCTAAGGATGATAATAAGAAGGACAATAAGTCTTCAGATTCTAGTTCAAAGGAAGATGATGTTACTAAAAATGCTACAACTGGCCAGAAAAATGCATTAAAGTCTGCAAAGTCTTATTTAAGCTTTTCTAACTTTTCATATTCTGGGTTAGTTGATCAGTTAATGTATGAACAGTATAGCAAAGAAGATGCAACATGGGCTGCAGATAATTGCGGTGCAGATTGGAATGAACAGGCTGTACTAAGCGCTAAGTCATATCTTGATTTTTCAAGCTTCTCTCGTGATGGCCTTATAGAACAACTTGAATATGAAGGTTTTACACATGATCAGGCAGTATATGGCGCTGATAGTGCAATGGGAACAGGTTCAAGCTCTGATAATAACAGTGTAACAAAAGAGAATGCTTTAAAAGCAGCAAAGAGTTATTTGTCATATAGCTCATTCTCATATTCTGGACTTAAAGACCAGCTTATATATGAGAAGTATAGTGAAGAAGATGCTACTTATGCTGTCGATAACTGCGGAGCTGATTGGAATGAGCAAGCAGCAAAGACTGCAAAGTCTTATATGAGCTATTCAAGCTTTTCAAGAGGTGAACTTATAGATCAGCTTGAATATGAGGGGTTTACACATGAACAAGCTGAATATGGTGTAACTCAGGCTGGTTATTAAAATATATATACTTGCTTATACTAAAGATAGAAGGGGACATTATGTCCCCTTTTCTAGTTATTTTTGGCTAATTTGTAATTAACCCTAATCTAGATGTTTATCGCTTTCTTTATTCCTATCGTCAATAGAAGTGGATAAATCATTAGTTATACTAGATTTATTATCATAAAGCTTATCTTTAGTATCTTTTAAAAGAGTAATCTCCTTTGTTAATGAATAAATGTTATCATTGATTTTATCTTTTTCTTTAGAAAGATAATCTATCTTATCTTTAATATCACTAATTAAATCCTCATTAATATTCTTTAAAATGTATCCCTTGTCTTTAAGTTCTTTTCTTGCATTAAAGAATATTATTAGCTTGTCTTCATATCTTTCAAAAGTCGCTTCTTTGTCTTTGGCACTTCTGTATAAATCATTGTATTTCTTTAAAGAAGAGTACTTTTCCATTAATGAAACACAGCTTCTTAAATCAAGAAGATCCTTATCAATATTTACTATTTTCTCTTTTAATAAACTAATGTCATCTATCTTTTCTTCTATGGAATTATCTATCTCTAGGTCGCTATTAAGTCCATTTTCATGAAGAAGAGTATAGTTGTGACAAAGCCTTTTGAAGTTTTCTTTTTCCTGCCAGATTTTAAGATGTTTTTTCTCTTCAGTAAGTCCCTCTATGTTAATAAATTCCTTGTAAGAAGTAGAACTAATTTCATCTTTTATAACAGCATTCTTGGTAGTGTTAAATGATTTGTTAATACTCGAAAGTATTCCTTCTCTAGTGTATCTTTCTCCAAGAGTAGAAGCTTTTCCTCTAATCCATTTTTCTTTCCCTGGAGGTAAAAAGGATATGTAAGAATGATTAGAGTCATTCATTATTTTGTATCCTTTTTTCTCCATACGTTTGATAAATATATCAAAAGAAGGACATAGCTTAGTACACTCTCTAATATCTTTTTTTAGCAGCCCTCTAACAGAATATTTAATAGTTTTCTTAGGCTGATCTGCTAGGGAGAGACCATATTCTAGACATAAAGAATCACTGATGTCTCTGATACGGTAATAGCTCTTGGGTGAAGAGTGGTATCTTTTGTGATCAATAGTACTTGCAGAACAAAAGATTATATGATTATGAATATGATTTCTGTCGTTATGAGTGGCAATAACATAGTAGTATTTACCGCCTAATACTTTCTCTGCTAGCTTTTTACCAATCTCATGAGCTTTGTCTTCATCTACCTCAAAAGGTGCGAAAGATTGAATAAGATGATAAGCTTGGTAATCACTTTTTCTTTCTGCTAAATCATCAGCGTGTTTAAAGGATATTGCAGCATCTTCCTTTCCACATCCATAGTATGAAATCATTAAAGAATTAGATGTTTTATGTGGCATTGATATGTAATTTATAGCTTTACCAACGGTATTTGTGATAGGATGGATTTTTGTAATTGCCATATCTTTTCCATGTCCTTTCTAAGAGTTAAATACTCTTCATAAGATAAACAGTCAGTTGAATTTACCTTGTACGCAATCTGGTTAATGTTGTTTCCTACTTTTGATATCTGAACTGTATATTCATGAATGAATTTGTAATCAATCCTATTGGCTTGAGCATACTTTATAAGAGTTCTAACAAAAGCAGATCTGCTATTAAAACCAGCACGCCGCATCTTAACTTCCATGATTTTCATTTCATCATTAGATAGGTATATTTTTACTAAATTATTTCTATTTCTTCCTTCCATAGCTCCTCCATAAGTAATGAGACGGATGTCTCAAAAAAGGGTTTGGGAAATTCCCAAAAGTGAGATTTTTGCATTTGTGGGACACAAATGCTATGCTTGCTATTCCTCGTTTGAACGGATGATAAATCATCCCTCAAACGCTAACGGAAGTAAAACTTCCGTTTAAATAGAGCCAGTAAAGCACAAAAAAGCCGCACTACCTCTAAAGGTAATGCGACTTACTTGTGAGTATTATAGCATATAGTTTTAGGGTTAATCTAATCTATTTGATGAATTGAAATGGATTATAGATATGTTATAATAGTCACATAGTATTTCATTTTGTATTTGATTTGTTAAGCCTCTTATCTTTGTGATAACGCTTGGGTAAAATTCTCCTTTTTAGGAGTCCAGTTATACATAGGGTATCTGTGCCCTAAAGGTAGCACCTAAAGGGTGCTTTTTTAATGAAAAAATAATCCTTTCTATTAACCAAAAAATAGGATATAATATGTATAGGTCAGAGCGGCCTGACCTTAAACATTAGAAATGATATGCTGACGATCAAGATGACGATAGATAATTTTATCAACAATAGTTTTGTTAATAGGTATATCAAAACTATCCTTGTAATTTGACCCCTGAGAGGGTTACTCATTTACAAGGGTGTCGACGTTAGCCTTATAATACATGCCTGGTTTACCCTGAGAGGGTTACTCATTTACAAGGGTGTCGAGGATGGCAGATGAATTGCTTTCGTACTTGTAAGATGGGGCGAAGTTAAGAACCCACAAACTAAAAAAAGAATTAAAAATAAACCACTTTTAGAGGTGGTTTATTTTTATGTGTGTGTTAATGGGGTTGAAAATTACTGGGGATATGATATTATAGAGACATATTATTTTTCCTTTTTACTTTTATTTTTACTTGTACTATTTTTTGAAACAGTACGTTAAGAAAATCGCATTCTTATGCGTAATTCTGTAGAAATGTTTTGGGGTCGATTTTTATATGTCGACGTTAGGAAATCCGCGTCCTTACGCGTAATTTTGTAGAATCGGTTTATTTTTTTATGCATTTTTTTAGCAAAGGTTTATGCCTTTGCTTTTTTAATGCTTTTTGATAAAAATCACAAGACATTTATTAATCATAACTGTGTTTGTCAAAGTGGATCCACTTATAAGTTGGGCCACTTATTTTTATGTTCAAAAGGAGGATAAGAAAAATGAACAATGAGAAAATTAAAAAAATCTGGGCGGATACTAGTTTAGGCGCTGTAGACGAATGGGAGAAGAATGTAATCCCTGTTCAGGATCAAATCGCATCCGTCAAAGTATTTGAAACCGAGTACGACTCAAAGCAAAGCGCGTACTATTACGATGTCTATGAAAATGGAAAAGTAAGACAAAGATGTCCATATGTCGTTGTTGATCTATGGAATGGCGACAGCATTTGGTTCTTCGGGGGGCTTTGTTGCGGTTATTGTGGGACTGGCCCTGATAAGGCATGTCTCTGCCTTGAGAAAATCGGCATACCGGAGGAGTTAACTGCCAGAATCGAATATGCTTCTCGCCTTAACTTTGTAAGAGAGTCAGAAGGATGGCGAGAAATCTGGGGGAAGTACTACATTAATAGATAGTATTTAAATAAGGTGGCCACTTTGAGGTGGCTACCTTATTTAATAGAAACAAAATGGGATTTTTGTCCAAAAAAGTTGGAACAGTAATCCCAAAAGGTTTAGGTTACAATCAATTTAGGAGGGGATGATACATCTATGGAATATCTTGATGATACTCAAAGAAAAATATTAGTATGCAACATCAAAGTTCTAACTGAACTAAATAATTATTCAACAGAAATGATTGCAAGTTCTATTTTTGAAAGCAGAACAAATTATTACAGGATGCTTTCAGGGGAAAAACCTATATCATTTGGAAAAGCAAAAATGATTGCAGATTTTTTTGATAAGGATCTAGAAGAAATGTTAGAACTAAAATCCACTTATAGCTGTCTATATTTAGATGAAAAGATAATAACAAAAGAAGATTATGGATTAGCAAAAAGTATAGTTTTGAGATATTTGGAAACTCTTAGAAGAGATGATTGGATTAATGAAATCATTAACCTAGAGACTTTGATGATAAATACACTTGATTCAAACTTCAAAAAATAACATTCATATGTCAAATAAAGCATATAAGGTCAAAAGGTAATGCGATTAATAAATGGTCTTGTGTGTTTTTATGGCAGATGAATTGTCTAAATTGAACTTTGAAAACTTAATAGTAAAAAGGCAAACCAGTACGTGAAAGTATATGTAGCCATAGTGCCATTGCGCGGTAATCTGTTATAAGTTTCTTCTTATTTATAGTAGCGATAAAAATGCGGCATTAAGATGAAGCATAATCATCAGGCGATAAAGTGTACTTGTGATAATGATACTTATAGGCAATAACCTATTCTATATGTTAACCGGTGCGAATCCGATAAAAGACGGTGCAAGTCCGATGTGGGCAGAGTTATGACCTGCCAGCTGGTTTCCTTAATATATATAGTAAAAAGTGAAAACTTGTCTTACCAATATTTAAAACCGTAGCGATAGAGCCGGCAAACACAAAGAAAAGGAAAGAAAAAACCAGAGATATAGAGAAAAGAATTGTTTGCTTACCAAAGCTTTTAACGTTGGGCATGGAGGAGGCTAACCACCTAAAGGTTTTGGTAAACATATATTATCTACTTATTTTATAGCGAAGGGGGCGATTAATATGGAAAAAATAAGTGAATATGATTTCTTTGCAACTGGAAAGGATGTAAAAGAAAGTAAAACAAAGAGAGCAAAAAGATGGATCAGGTGTAGGGATGCCATAGAAAGGTACGGCGTAAGTAGACCAACTATCATGGCATGGGCTGCATCTTCAGGAGCACTATCAAAGATTGATGCAACGGTTTTAATTGATATGGAAGTATTAGACAAATTTGTTGAAAGCTATAGGGTAGAAGGGGAGATTTATTAAAATCATTTTCTTATAAAGGACTAAACAATAATAACCGTGTGTTTAGCTAAATTTAATCGAAAATGTGTCTACATGATTTAATAAAAAAGAATTGAATTAATGTCCGTCATAAAATATAATAATAGTGTCGGAGGTGTAATTAGATGTGTGAACGTGGTAGACCAAAAGCAGATAATCCCAGAACCAAAAAGGTTTCTGTCAGATTAAATGAAGAGGAATACAAGATCTTGTCTGATTACAGCAAGGACAATAATCAAACAATGACGGAAAGCTTAAAGAAGACCTTCTTTGATAAATTAGAAAAGGAAGGAAAGCTTTAAAAAGACAATCTCTCCTTAATTCGTATCGATGATGAGAGGAGAAATAATATGGCATCAAGAAAGGATAGTAAAGGTAGAGTACTAAAAAAAGGTGAATATGAAAGACCTGATGGAAGGTATCAATATGCTTATACCACCATTACGGGGAAAAGAACCTTTATTTATGCTAAGACAATTGAAGAACTAAGGAAAAAAGAACGTGAATACCAAATTGCAAGTTATAGCGGTGCTTCTAACTATGGAACTAAAGTGTCTATAAATTCAATGTTTGATAGAGCTATTAGTCTGAAGGTTGGTATAAAAGAATCTACATATGTTAGTTATATGGATCGCTATAACAAGCATGTGAGGGAGGATTTTGGAAAACTTCCAATCTCGAGAGTTACTCATTCAGATATACTCGCATTTTACAATAGTTTGCTTAGAAATAAGGGACTATCTGTTGGAACAATAGCGGTTGTACACTTGCAGCTACTGTCTTCATTTCAGTTGGCATATAAAGATGGGATTATAGCTAAGAATCCACTTGATGGAGTGTTTAGCTCTTTTAGAAGAAACCTAGCCAAAACTGAAAGAAAGGTTCATGCATTAACAATAGAGGAGCAAAGAGCATTCCTTGATTATCTAGATAATCATCCGAGGTGGGGAAGATACCATAGTATCTTTCAAATAATGCTTGGTACTGGACTTAGAGTTGGAGAACTGTGTGGCCTTAGATGGCAAGATGTTGATATTGAAAAACGAGTTATTGATATTAATCATACTCTTTGCTCAGTTAATAGTGTAACTGGTATAAGTAAAGGAAAACTCACGATATCAACACCTAAAACAAAGGCTGGTACACGTCGGATTCCTATTATGAAATCTGTTGCTGATGCATTTATTGAAGAATATAAGATTGCAGAAAGCAAAGGGTTTATTAGCGAGACAATAGATGGTTATTCAGGCTTTGTGTTCACAAGTAAGAATGGAACCGTATATAACACTTGCAAGCTTAATATAATGCTAGATAGGATAGTAGAATCTTACAATAAGCAAGAGAATATGCTTGCAAAAGAAGAAAAAAGAATCCCCTTTTTATTACCACATATCTCAAATCATATGCTGAGACATACTTTTTGTACTAGGCTTTGTGAGAGGGATGTTAATATCAAGGTAATTCAAACTTTAATGGGTCATTCTAATATTAATATCACATTAAATATATATGCCGAGGTATCTGAGGCAAAACAATTTGAAGAGATAGATAGATTGGCCGATGAGTTAAATGTCTTTTAGCAAAAATAGAATATTGGTTGACTACAAAATTACATCAAATTAGTTAAAAACATCTGCGAAGTTTTCAAAATCACTTTACAACAAATGCATATATTTCATTGTTTTGAAGTATTTAAAAACTATTCAGCGGAAATTCATAAAATATTAACAGTTACCTATACTTTTACTCTTAAAAAATGCTATACTTAATTTGTATCAAATAACACTTTTGGAGGTGCTATA
>OCVV011349916.1_pt1 | contig 17373 bp, 14 predicted proteins | sample 1539721 | NCBI WGS metagenome assembly OCVV01 (sample SAMN02144230, study PRJEB22623) | gut metagenome | biome: sheep rumen | host: Ovis aries | place: New Zealand | reverse complement strand
TGAAATGAATATATGGCCAAACAGCTATGCTGTTTGGCTGCGCGGCAAAGCCGCGCGGCGAAAAGCTTTTTGGCTTTTCGCCATCATATAGTCATTATAATGAGCATACGGCAAAGCCGCGCGGCGAATAGCTTTTTGGCTTTTCGCCATCATATATTCATTATAATACATAATACAGTTTATCGCAAAATACAGGACGGCGAGGCAGCTTCGCCGGAGGCATATCGGGAAAAGGAGCACATGAACATGAAGCTTGCAAACGCATTGGCGGAGCGGTCCAATCTGCAGCAGCGCCTGTCCGAGCTGGAAAAAAGGCTCAACAACAACGCAAAGGTGCAGGCCGGCGAGGAGCCGGCGGAGGACCCGAAGACCCTCCTGAAGGAATACGACGAAGACCTGGCGGCGCTCCAGGCGCTGATCGCGCGCATCAATCTGGCCAACAGCGCGACCAGGGCCGACGGCGTCACGCTGACGGAAATGTTGGCGGAGCGGGATTGTCTGAAGCTGAAGCTCAAGGCGATGCGCGGCTTCCTCGACAACGCCAGCGCGAAGGTCGACCGCTATACCAAGTCCGAGATCGCCATCAGGAGCACGGTCTCCGTCAAGGAACTGCAGAAGGAGCTCGACGACTGCTCCAAGAAGCTCCGGCTGCTGGACGAGAAGATCCAGGAGCTCAACTGGACCACGGAGATCTGATACTCTTATCTAATAGAAACCAGACAATCTTTGCGGCAGAATTTGCGCCATGCTTCGTTATAGCATTGAAGCGCAGAGGAAAAAGCAACAGTTGGTAGTCCGGTAATGTGGGCGCGATCTCCGGCCGGTGAGAATGACCGGCATCGGCAGTACAGACGGGCATGTACAGGGTTCGAATCCCATCTTAAAACGCAGGCCCCGCAGTGTTACATCCGCATGGTCGAAAGCCCTCACAGCGCATGATTATTACCGTAACGCCTGTTACCGGGCGAGGGCGGCGTAGGGGAACTGAATACAAGCAGCGGCGGTTGGCGCGGCGGCGGGGATCTGTACGGCATATCCTCCGCCGCCGCGCGCCTTTTCCTGCGCGGCAGCGCGTATCGGAGCGGAAAAGAGCCCGCAGGGGAGGCGGCGCGCTGCTTCCCGGCTGAGAAAAATTAAACCGCAATACGCGATTTTTGTTTACAATCCACCCCGTTCTGGTGTATGATAAAAGCGGTATTTTGGAAAAAAAGGGAGGTCGATACCGTTGGAGACTCCGTATGCGATCGAGATGCTGCACATCACGAAAAGGTTCCCCGGAATCATTGCCAACGACGACATCACCCTGCAGCTGAAGAAGGGCGAGATCCACGCCCTGCTGGGTGAAAACGGCGCCGGCAAATCCACGCTGATGAGTGTTCTCTTCGGCCTGTATCAGGCGGAGGAGGGCGAGATCCGCAAGGACGGCAAGGTCGTCCAGATCAAGAACCCCAACGACGCCAACGATCTTGGCATCGGCATGGTGCACCAGCACTTCAAGCTCGTTGAGTGCTTCACCGTGCTTGACAACATCATCCTCGGCGTAGAACCCACCAGCGGTCCCTTCCTCCGGAAGAAGGAAGCCCGCGAAAAGGTTCTGGCCCTGTCGGAAAAATACGGTCTGCGTGTCGACCCCGACGCGCTGATCGAGGATATCACCGTCGGTATGCAGCAGCGCACCGAGATCCTCAAGATGCTCTATCGCGACAATGAGATCCTCATCTTCGACGAGCCGACCGCCGTGCTCACCCCGCAGGAGATCGACGAGCTGATGCAGATCATGCGCAATCTCGCCGCCGAGGGCAAGAGCATCCTCTTCATCTCCCACAAGCTGGCCGAGATCATGGCCGTCGCCGACCGCTGCAGCGTGCTCCGCAAGGGCAAGTACATCGGCACCGTCGAGACCAAGAACACCACCATGGAGCAGCTTTCCGCCATGATGGTCGGCCGCAACGTCAACTTCCATGTGGAAAAAGCGCCCTCTCACCCCGGCGACGTGATCCTCAACGTCGAGGGCATGACCGTCGCCTCCAAGGTGCACAAGAACGACGCCGTCAAGAACGTCAGCTTCAAGGTGCGCGCGGGCGAGATCGTCTGTATCGCGGGCATCGACGGCAACGGCCAGACGGAGCTGGTCTACGGCCTGTCCGGTCTTGAGCCGCTCAAGCAAGGCAAGATCGAGCTCAAAGGGCAGGACATCACCCATGCCAGCATCCGCAAGCGCTCCACCTCCGGCATGAGCCACATCCCCGAGGACCGCCATAAGCACGGCCTCGTGCTGGACTACTCTCTGGAGTACAACCTCATCCTGCAGCGCTATTTTGAGAGCGAGTTCACGAGCAGGATGGGCTTCCTCAAGCGCGGCCCCATCCGCGAATATGCCGAGCGGCTCATCGAGCAGTACGACGTGCGTTCCGGCCAGGGCCCCATCACCATCGCCCGCAGCATGTCCGGCGGCAACCAGCAGAAGGCCATCATCGCCCGCGAGATCGACAAGGCGCCTGACCTGCTGATCGCTGTGCAGCCCACCCGCGGCCTGGACGTCGGCGCCATCGAGTATATCCATAAGCAGCTCGTCGCCCAGCGCGACGCGGGCAAGGCCGTCCTGCTGGTCTCCCTGGAGCTCGACGAGGTCATGGACGTGCCTGACCGCATCCTTGTGATGTACGAGGGCGAGATCGTCGGCGAGCTCGACCCGAAGAAGACCACGCAGGAGGAGCTCGGCCTGTACATGGCGGGCGCCAAGAGAGACGAGGTGAAAGCATGAAGAAAAACATCCTGAAGAACAATGCCGTCCAGTCTCTGATCGCGTCTCTGCTCTGCATTTTCCTGGGTCTGCTGATCGGCTACATCGTTCTTCTCCTCATCAACCCCGACGGCGCGTGGAACTCCATCGTGGAGGTCATGAAGAACTTCCTCCACGCCAAAAAGGCCGCACGCCAGCTCCGCAACTTCGGCACCACCCTGGTGCGCACGGCGCCGCTGCTGATGTGCGCGCTGAGCGTGCTCTTCGCGTATAAGGTCGGCCTGTTCAACATCGGCGCGGCCGGCCAGTACGTCGCCGGCGTCTGCGCCAGCCTCTACGCCGCTCTCGCCTGGGGCTGGAGCTGGTTCCCCTGCCTGATCTTCGCGCTGCTGGCCGGCGCACTCCTCGGCGCGATCGTCGGTCTGCTCAAGGCCTACTGCAACGTCAACGAGGTCATCTCCGGCATCATGCTCAACTGGATCGCCCTGTATCTGACGAACATGATGCTCTCCAAGGTCAAGGAAGTGGCGAGCCCCTACACGCTGCACCTCAAGACCACCGCCCCGCAGGCGATCCTCCCGAGCCTGGGTCTGGGCTCCCTCTTCTCCGATAACGAGTATGTGACGATCGCGGTTCCGCTGGCGATCATCACCGCCATCGTGGTCGAGGTCGTGCTCGACCGCACCAAGTTCGGCTACGAGCTCAAGGCGACCGGCAACAACAGGAACGCCGCCAAGTACGCCGGCATGGCGGAGCAGCGCAACATCATCCTCACCCTCGTGATTGCGGGCGGCCTCGCCGGCATCGGCGGCGCGATGTTCTACCTGACCGACCTGGAGCAGTGGTCCTGCACGGCCACCTCCGTCCCGGGCATGGGCTTCAACGGCATCGCGGCCACCTTCCTCGGCGGCCTCAACCCGATCGGCACGATCTTCGCTTCCTACTTCATCCAGCACATCACCGACGGCGGCACCAATGTCGACCTGAGTATGTACTCCGCCCAGATCTCCGATCTGATCTCGTCCATCATCATCTACCTCTGCGGCTTCGTGCTCTTCATCAAGCAGATGATGAACAAGAGCATCGCCAGACACGAGGAGGCACAGGCACACAGGGCCAAGCTTGCGGCTGAGGCCGCCGGAAAAGAAGGAGGCGAGAAGTAATGCTGCTTTTGATCCAATACACGCTGATCTTTGCGTCAGTCCTGATCCTGGTCGCCCTGGGCGGCTGCTTCTCCGAGCACTCCGGCGTCATCAACCTCGGCCTGGAAGGCATCATGGTCATCGGCGCCCTCGGCGGCGCGCTCATGATGCGCTTCCTGCCCGCGGGCTTCAGCGCTTTCGGCATCGTGATGCTGACGCTGCTTGCGGCGATCCTCTTCGGCGTGGCCTACTCGTCTCTGCTGGCCGTGGCCTGCATCAACCTCAAGGCGGATCAGACCATCGTCGGCACTGCGCTGAACATGCTGGGCACCGCCGGCGCCACCGTTCTGGTCAAGGCCATGAACACCGCCGCCAACCCCAACGACCACTCCTCCGAGATCATGTACATCGAGCCGAAGAAGGCCTTCATCATGAACATCGGCGGCTTCGAGTTCAACTGGTTCATGTTGATCGCCATCCTCATGCTGGTTCTCGCCTATATCACGCTCTACCGCACCAAGTTCGGTCTGCGGCTCATGGCCTGCGGCGAGCATCCCCAGGCGGCGGACTCCGTCGGCATCAACGTCTTCAAGATGCGCTGGGCCGGCGTGCTGATCTCCGGCATGCTGGGCGGCCTCGGCGGCATCTGCTACATCCTGGCGGGCGTCTCCTCCTGGAAGTTTGAAAACGGCGTGGCCGGCTTCGGCTTCCTGGCGCTGGCTGTTATGATCTTCGGCCAGTGGAAGCCCCAGCGCATCGCCCTCGCGGCGCTGCTCTTCGGTTTCTTCCGCGCCCTCTCGAACGTGTACTTCGGCTTTGACTGGCTGATGAGCCTCAACATCCCGGGCTCCGTGTACAACATGCTGCCCTACATCATCTCCCTGCTGGTCCTGGCGCTCACCTCCAAGAAGTCCCGCGCGCCGAAGGCCGAGGGCATCCCCTACGACAAGGGCATGCGCTGAGGCAGCGCCCGCATCCCGTACACAGAATACAGAGAAATCCAGACAGAAAACGCCTCTCCGGGCTGTTCCCGGAGAGGCGTTTCGCATTGTACAGGCTGTTCAGATCCCGGCCTTTTTGTTGAATTTCCCGTGCAGGAGGATAACGGCCGCGCCGGCCAGCACGACGGCGATGCCCAGCAGCTTCGTCGCCGTGAGCGTCTCGTCGAGGAAGACGGTCCCGATCAGGCAGCTCACGACCGGCATCAGCAGCAGGTAGAGCTTCACGATCCAGACCTCATAGGCGCGGAGATTGCGGTAGTAGAAGAAATAGATCCCCGCCTGGGCGAGACCGCCGAGCAGGACGAGCGGCCAGAAGCCCGGGATCGTGCCGATGCGCGCACTCTCGAAGTTGCCCGCAAGGGCGGCGCTGCTGCCGAAGAGCAGCAGCACGACGAAGTTGTTGTAGTAGGAGATCATGTCGGAGCTCGCGCGGTATTTCTCCTGCGCGTGCTTGATGATGAAGGCGTTGGCCGTCACGCAGGCCGCCGAGAGGAGGAAGAGCAGATCGCCGGGATTCCATGAGAGACTGCCGAAGTCGACCCCCAGGACGAGCAGCACCCCGAAGAGCATCACGAGCGTGCCGATCCAGTCGGAGAGGCTGAGCTTTCTGCGGTAGAGCACGACGGTCACGAGGTTGACCATCAGCACGTCCGTCTTGAGCAGAGCCGTGCCGGTGCTCAGTGAGCCGTGGGCGTAGCCGAGGTTGGCAAAGAGGTCGAGCAGGAAGCCAAACACGCCGATCAGCAGGAGGATGCGGGCGGTCCTGCCCTGGCGGAAGACCTGAGAGAGCTCGCGGTCGAGCAGCAGCTGCAGTGTCAGGAACACGAAGGCCGCCGCGCGCAGCAGAAAGCCCGCGAGGAAGGCGGAGCCGGTCGCGTTCACCATGACCTTGCTCACCGCGTAATAGACCGACCAGGAGAGCACCATGCCGGCGATCATGCCGGCGCTTTTCAAACGATTTGACATGGAAGAGATTCCTTTACAATCGCTGCCCTTCCGGCAGAGCCGGAAGGGCAGCCTCAGCTTGTCAAAAAAGTCCATAGCGGATTTTTTTGACTGCGCTTCAGCCGCCGGGCATTTTGCTTCAGGCAAAATGCTGTTACCGGAAAAGCCCGAAATAGCGGGCTTTTCCGGCGGCGGTTTGTTGTATTCGAGGCGGGCCTTGCCCCCTCGAGCTCCCCCCGCTGCTCTATCCACCCGCCGTATCGCAGGTTTTCTACAGTCTCAAGCTGTGTATTCTGGCAGCGGAAGATCAGCGCAGAGCCTCGAACATGGCCCTGAGCGATGCCTCGTCCATCGGGACGGGGTTGTTGTTCATCAGCGGATGGGCCGCGCAGTCGCGCGCGAGCTTCTCCACATCGACCTCGCCGAGCTCGGAGAGACGGCGGCGCAGCCCGGCGAGCTCCTTGAGCGCGGCGATGCGCTGCGCGAGCTCCTCCGTCCCGCGCAGACCGACCGCGCGGCAGAGCGCTTCCAGACGCTCGTCGGCGTTGAGGCGTACAAAGCTGTCCAGCGTGAAGGCGCAGGCCTCGCCGTGCGGCAGATGGTAGTCCTCGGAGAGGGGATAGCTGCAGGCGTGGCAGGCGGCGGTCTTCGGCAGGGCGAAGCTCAGCCCGCCGAGCAGCGCGCCGTAGGCCATGGCGCTGCGGGCCTCCAGGTTCGCGCCGTCGCGGTAGGCGGTCTCGAGATTGGCGAGGATGACGCGGACGGCCTCGATCGCCATCAGGTCGGAGATCGGCTGGTGGTTGCGGCTCCAGTAGCCCTCGAGGGCGTGGGCGAGCGCGTCCAGACCGGTGTTCATCGTCGTGCGCGGCGGCACGCTGGCGCTGAGCTCCGGATCGACGATCGCGGCAGTCGGCATGAAGACGGGGTTGTTGATGGTCTTTTTTTCCCTGTCGTGGGAGACGACGGAGACCTGCGTGACCTCGCTGCCGGTGCCCGCGGTAGTGGGGACGGCGACGATGCGCAGGCGCTTTGCCGGGAAGGGCTTCTCACCGCGGTAATAGGCGAGCGCGTCCGCGTCGCCGAGGGCGATGGCTGCGGCGAACTTTGCGGTGTCGAGCGAGCTGCCGCCGCCGATGCCGATGACGGTGTCGGCCTTGCATTCACGGGCGAGGCGCGCGGTCTCGGCGACGCCGGAGAGCTGCGGGTTCTGCTCGACCTCGCCGAACACGGCGCAGAGCCTCGCGTCCTGCTCGCACATTGCGCGTGCGGTCGGGGCAAAGTGCCTGCCGCAGGCGATCACGCAGCGCTCCGCCCCGAGCTGGGTGAGGATATCCCCGAGGGCGCGGAACTGCCCCGCCCCGAAGAAGATCTTTACGGGCTGGGCGTAGACGAAATCAGTCATAGATGCGCTCCTCGATGGCGTTGAGCTGGGCGGCGAACTTGTGCATGTTCTCCGCGCGCCAGTCCTCAAGATCCTGGCACCAGTCGGTGGCGAGGAAGGTCTTGACCATCTCGACGGCCATCTCCGGGCCGACGATCCAGCCGCCCATGCAGAGAATGCTGGCGTTGTTGATGGCGCGGGCCATCTTGGCCGAGTACACGCCCTCGCAGGCCACGGCGTAGACGCCCTTGAACTTGTTGGCGACGACGCTCATGCCGGCGCCGGTGCCGCAGATGAGCACCGCGCGGTCGTATTCGCCGCTCTGCACGCGGGGCGCGACCTCGCTGGCGACCTGGTAATAGGGGTGGACGTGCTCGAGGTCTGTGGTGCCGAGGTCGTCGAAGTCCGCGCCGATCTCGGTGAGGTAGCTCTTGATGGCTTCTTTTGCGGCAAAGCCGGACTTGTCGCTTCCGATTGCGATTTTCATAATACTCTCCTAAAAATCATATGGTCGATAGTCGGCTCCCTCGCCGGAGGGAGCGGTCTTCATAAATTCTGCCTCCCCTGTGCGGGAAGGCAGAATGACTTACTTGAGGCTGACGGCCTTCTTCGCGGCGGCGACGATGTTCTCCACCGTGAGGCCCATGACCTCGCGCAGGTAGGGGAGCTTGCCGACCTCGCCGAAGCGGTCGGGCACGCCGACGCCGCAGACGGGGATCTTCTCCTCCGCCAGAGCCTCGAGCACCGCGGAGCGCAGGCCGCCGATCACATTGTGGTTCTCGACGGTGAGCACGGCGCCGGTCTTCTTCGCGGAGGCGAGCACGGTCTCGGCGTCGATGGGCTTGATGGTGTGGATGTTGATGATCTCCGCGTCGATGCCGGCGGCGGCGAGCTCCTTCTCCGCGGTCAGCACGTCGTTGGTGAGCATGCCGGAGACGAAGATGGACAGATCCTTGCCCTCCTTGAGCAGATCGGCCTTGAAGAGGTCGAAGGTATAGCCCTCCTCAAAGACCTGCGGGCTCTCCTTGCGGAACAGACGCATGTACACAACACCCTGATAGGCGTCGAGCACGGGCATGGCAGCCTTGAGCTGCACGTTGTCCACCGGCTCGAAAATCACGACGCCGGGGATGGAGCGCAGCACGCCGATATCCTCCATGCTCATGTGGGTGCCGCCGTTGAGCTCGGCGGAGATGCCGGGGTCGGTGCCGACGATGCGGACGTTCTGCTTGGCATAGGAGATGGAGATGGCGATCTGGTCGCAAATGCGGCGGGTGGCGAAGGGGGTAAAGCTCTCGATCCAGGGCTTGAAGCCGTAGCTGGAGAGGCCGGCGGCGATGGAGGCCATGTTCTGCTCGGCCACGCCGCAGTCAAACATCTGTTCGGGGAAGCGCTCGTAGAGATTGCGGGTGCCGCTGGCCTTGGCAAGATCGGCGTCCAGAACGACGACGCGCTTGTCCTTCTCCATCAGCTCCGCAAGGCACTGGGCGTAAACAGCTCTCATTTCCATGGCTTAGTCCCTCCCTCTGATCGCAGCGATCGCGGCCGCGGCCTGCTCCTCGCTGATCTTCGTGTTGTGGTTGCCGGCGCCCAGATCCTCGATCCACTTGACGCCGCAGCCCTTGACGGTGTTGAGGATCACCATGGTGGGCTTGCCGCCGCCGAGACCGAGCTTGGCGTGCTCCACAGCAGCCTCGACCTGGTCGACGTCGTTGCCGTCCTCCACGTCGATGACGTTCCAGCCGAAGGCGGCCCATTTCTCGGCCAGCGGCGCAATGTCGTTGACCTTGGCGACGCTGTCGTCGATCTGGAGCTTGTTGTAGTCGGTAAAGGCGATGAGGTTGTCCAGCTTCTTGGCGGCGGCGAACATCGCGGCCTCCCAGATCTGGCCCTCCTGGCTCTCGCCGTCGCCGATGATGGCGTAGATGGTCGCGCCGTCCTTGGCCAGCTTGGAGCCGAGCGCCACGCCCACGGCGCAGCTGAAGCCCTGGCCGAGGGAGCCGGTGGTCATGTCGATGCCGGTGGTGAGGTTCATGTCGCAGTGGCTGGGGAGATGCGTGCCGCCCTGGTTGAGGGTGAGCAGCTCCTCCTTGGGGAAGTACCCGCGGTTGGCGAGCGCCGCGTACACGGCGGGGCCGGCGTGCCCCTTGGAGCAGACCAGCCGGTCGCGCCCGGCCATCTTCGGCTCGGCGGGGTCGATGTTCATCTCTTTGAAATACAAAACGGCGAGCAGCTCCACGAGCGACAGGCAGCCGCCGATGTGCCCGACGCCGAGGTGGGCGATGCAGGTCAGAATATCGCAGCGGATATCCTTGCAGATCTCTTTGAGTTCAGGGTTCAAGTTTATCAGCCTCCCGTAGTTTCTTGGTCTCAAACATTAAAAGTATATCCCCCTGCAGCGCGTTTGTCAATCCGGCTTCGCTCCGCGGGGATTGACAGACGGGCGCGGAAAAGCTATGATGAACCGGCGATCATTTTCCTCATTTTTTGCCTAACGGGGGTATCATCATGAACGGATTTACCGCTGTCTATGTCCCGGTCGGCGTGCCGACCTTTCATCTCGAGAGCGCCCGCGAGCAGTTTGAGCGCTCCGTCGCCATGCTCCGCGCCGCGGAGCCTTCCGTCGTCTGTCCGGAGGATATGCTGCTCTCTCTCGATGCGCTGCGCGCCTATCTCGAGGGCCTGCAGCCCGATCTCGTCATCTTCCAGAACCTGACCTTTGCCAACGCCGCCTATATGTCCGAGCTGCTGCGCCGGACGAACTGCCCCGTCCTCCTCTGGACGCTGCGCGAGCCCGTTATCGACGGAGGCCGCCTGCGCCTCAACTCCCTCACCGGCGCCTACTCCGCCGCCAACGCCATGCGCGCCTTCGGCCGGGAGCGCTTTGCCTACTGCTTCGGTGCGCCGGAGGAAGAGCCCGTCGTGCGCTGCATCAAGGCCAATCTCGCCGCGGCGCAGCTCAAGAAGAGCATGCGCTCGCTCAAGCTGTCCGCCGTCGGCCACACGCCGCAGGGCTTCGGCTTCGGCCGCGCGCTGGACAGCGAGCTCATGAGCGTTTTCGGCGTGGAGCTCGAGGCCATCGAGGCGCGCGAGCTCATCGACAGGGCAAAGAGCTATACCGACGAGGACTGCGCCGACTATCTGCGCCGCACCGCCGAGGCCACGACGGGGCTCGACAAGACCCCGACGCGCAATCAGCTCGACCACGCGCGGCTCTTCAAGGCCTACAGCGACTATGTGCGGGAAAACGGGATCGGCGCGCTGGCCTCCCGCTGCTGGCCCGATTTCTTCACCGCCTTCGGTACCCCGGTGTGCACAGTGCTCTCCCTGCTCAACGACCTCGGCGTCGCCGCGGCCTGCGAGGCGGATATTTACGGGGCGCTGTCCATGTGGCTCGGCATGCAGCTGAGCGGCGAGCCCGTCTTCTTCGGCGACCCCGTCTCCCTCGACGAGGGCGAGAACACCGTCACCTTCTGGCACTGCGGCGCGGCCGCCTGCTCCCTCGCCCGGCGCGATACCGGCGCGGAGGTAGGCGTGCACCCCAACCGCAAGATCGGTCCGGCCATGAACTTCGGCTGCGAGGCCTTCCCGGAGGCGACGATCTTCCGCATCGGCCGCGAGCCGGACGGCAGCTTCCGCTTCTTCCTCGCCGAGGGAGAGGCGCTCGACAAGCCGCGCCAGTTCATCGGCACCTCTATCGTCGTGAAAACCGACGCCGCCTGCCGCGAGCTTGTCGAGCAGTCGGTCAAGGCGGGCTTTGAGCCGCATTTCGTCGTGATCAAGGGCCGCCATGCCGCCGCCCTGCGCGCCCTGGCCGACATGTTCGGCTTCGCAGTCTGCGCATTCTGAAAAGCCCGTTCTGCCGTCAAAAAGAAAAAAACTCCCGCCCGGCTGCATCGCAGCCGGGCGGGATCTATATGCGGGAAAGGGAGGATCACATGAGGCTGCGGTAGAGAGCCTTGATCTCCTCGAGGCTGGTGTCGCGCGGGTTGCCGGGGCAGCAGGCGTCGGCAAAGGCGCTCTCGGAGAGGAACTGCACGTCCTCTTCCTTGAGGATGCCCTTGAGGTCGGCGGGGATGCCCACGTCGGCGGAGAGCTTCTTGACCGCGTCGATGGCCGCGCGGCGGTACTCCTCCTGCGTCATGTTCTCGACGCCCTCGACGCCCATGGCCTCGGCCAGCGCCTTGTACTTCTCGCCGGTGTATTCGGCGTTGTACTCCAGGCCGGTCGGCAGGATGATCGCGCAGGCGACACCGTGCGGGGTGTCGTACAGAGCGGAGAGGCCGTGCGCCATGGAGTGGACGATGCCCAGGCCGACGTTGCTGAAGCCCATGCCGGCGATGTACTGGCCGAGAGCCATGCCCTTGCGGCCTTCGGGATCGTTGTTCACAGCGTCGCGGAGGTTGCGGGAAATGAGGCGGATGGCTTCGAGATGGAACATGTCGGTCATCTCCCAGGCGCCCTTGGTGATGAGGCCTTCGATGGCGTGGGTCAGGGCGTCCATACCGGTGGCGGCGGTGAGCTTGACGGGCATGGAGTTCATCATGTCGGGATCGACGATGGCGACTTCGGGGATGTCGTTGGTGTCCACGCAGACGAACTTGCGCTTGCGCTCCACGTCGGTGATGACGTAGTTGATGGTGACTTCAGCGGCGGTGCCGGCGGTGGTGGGCACGGCGATGGTGAAGACGGCGTGCTTCTTGGTGGGGGCCACGCCCTCGAGGGAGCGGACGTCGGCGAACTCGGGGTTGTTGATGATGATGCCGATGGCCTTGGCGGTGTCCATGATGGAGCCGCCGCCGACCGCAATGATGCTGTCCGCCTGCGCGGCCTTGAAGGCCTCAACGCCGGCCTGGACGTTCTCGATGCTGGGGTTGGGCTTGATATCGTTGAAGAGGGCGTACTCGATGCCGGCCTCGGTCAGAGGGTCGAGGATCTTGTTGATCTCGCCGGACTTGATGATGTGCTTGCCGGAGCAGACGAGGGCTTTCTTGCAGCCGTGGGCCTTGAGCTCGGGGGCGATCTCCAGGATCGCGCCGCTGCCGTGGTAGGATACGGGATTGAGTACGATGCGGTTGGCCATGCGTGATTCCTCCTGATAGTAAAAGTAAGGATGGGGACTGCGGGAGCTTCCGGGAGCTCTCCTACTGTCTGACAGGAGTTTAACACATTGCGGCGAAAGAATCGAGGTCTGTATTTGCGCAAAAAAACGTCCTCTCTTGCAAAAGAGCCTCCCCCGCCGGAGCTCGGCAGAGGAGGCTTGTTCTGCATATGGGAGCGCGAAAATGCGCCGCGCGGGGGCTGCGCCCCCGTCAGTAGGGCATGTTGCCGCCGCGGTAATCGCCGGGGTCGCGGGCGCCGAAGGGACCCGCAGCTCTGGGGTGGGCGATGGCGCAATAGAGCTCGGCGTTGGTGCACTCCATCCAGGGGGATACATAGAGGACGGCCAGGATGCCCAGCGTGAGAACGCTGAGGAGGACCCAGCCGATAAAGCTGAGGTCAAGCACGAAGGCCGCGCCCTTCTGCCCGTCCATCATCTCGCGCGAGCGCGTGATCACCTCGTTCGGGCCGAGGCCGGGGTTCTCCGCCAGGATAAATGGCACCATGCGGTAGGAGAAGATCTTGACGATGCCGGGGATGATGAACAGCAGCGTCCACAGGATGAGATAGACGTCGCGCACGAGCAGCACGATCACTGCGTTGGACCATCTGCCCTCCCGGAAAAACCAGAAGACGTCTTCGATCTGGCCCTGCCCCTTTGTGTTGAGCAGGAAGAAGCGGTAGCAGCCAGCGGCGATGGGGTTGAGCGCCAGAACCTTCAGCAGGAGGGCGAGCGTGCTCCAGCTGCTGACCCTCGTTGCGACGCGGGCAGCCTCACCGTAGCTGTAAGAATCCGAAACGTTCTGTACGGTGTTGATTTCCTGCGTGAAGCGCAGACCGCCGAGGGCAATGCTCAGAATGAACGCGACGACCACCACGGTCCAGAAGTTTGCCTTGAACGCGGCCTTGCCGCGCTCTTTGAGTTCTGCACGATCCCACATGGGTGCATACCTCCTGATAATAAGATAATATATAGTAGCGGGGTTTTCTCTTCCTTCTCCGCCGCAGGGGAGCCTTTCCCGGCGGCTGTATAGACTATAACACAATCAGCGCCGGAATGCGACAGTTTTTCTCGTTTTCGCCCCTCATTTTTTCACTGTGGGGCAGCGGTGCGCCGGGGAAAGGGCGTTTTGCTTATGAAAACTTAAGATTTGGAGGGCAAAAACATCAATCTGCTTCATAGACAAACAGAAAGCGGTCTGGTATAATGACAATGGATTTGTATGAGTCGGGAGTTTTGGCGCGCCAAAGCGCTGCGTCCGCTCCTGTTGTACAGCGTTTCATGCTTGTTCCGAAGGAGGTTTACGGAAATGAAACGGAATACCCGCAGCATTTTTTCGCTTTTGCTGGCGCTCGTGCTGATGATGAGCCTGCTGCCTCTGGGGGCCACCGCCCGCGCGGAGGACGGGGCTGCGCCTGCCGAAGAGTCCGCGCCCGCGGAGGTCGCGGCATACGATCTCTTCGTCGGCGGCGTTCAGGTCACGGATGCGAACAAGGGCAACATCCTGGGCGACGGCAAGGTCAGCTTTGATCCCGCCTCCCGCACCCTCACGCTCGACGGTGCGACGGTCAAAGGCGCGGATCTGCGCGAGATCTTCGGCGCGGACAGGCGGATGGACATCGCGATCCTTTCTGCGCTGGAGGACGGCCTGACGATCCTGCTCAAGGGCAGCAATACCGTGACGGCGGCCCGCGCCGGGGACGATAAGCAGGCCGAGGCGGCCGCGGTCTCCGTCGGCATGTATTCCGACGCGCCGCTCACCATCTCCGGTACCGGCAGCCTGACCGTCTCCGGCGGCGCGGCTGAGAGCTCCTACGGCATACAGTGCGGGGACATCCGCGTGCTCTGCGGCGTTGTGACCGCCTCCGGCGGCACGGCGGCCATGAGCTCCGCACCCTCGGTGGCCGAAGGCGCCGTTGTGACCGCCGCCCCGAATAGCGACGGCTCCGGCGCGGACAGTTATGTGCCCGCAGACATCGGCGGCTACCGCTTCCTCAACATCAAGCCCGGCGCGGTGAATCCGAGCGCGGGAGAGGGCGAGGAGCCTGTCAGCGATACCTGGCCGGTCCACTTCTTCCTTGACGGCGAGGAGCTTGGCGAGGAGCTGCAGAACGTGGTGACCGGCGAGAGCGCCAAGGAGCCTGCCTACAAGCCGGCCTCCGGCGAGCTTGACGGCTGGTATACCGACGAGGCCTGCACCAAGAAGTACGATTTCAGCGCCAAGGTCAGCGAGGAGCTGAAGCTCTATGCCCGGACGATGTTCACCGTCATGTTCGACCCGGCCAACGGCGAGGACGCCAAGAGCGTGGACGTGGCCAAGGGCAAGACCGTGGAAAAGCCCGCCGATCCGAGCTGGGCGGAGCACAAATTCATCGAGTGGCAGAAGGACGGCGCCGCGTACGACTTCAGCGCCCCGGTCAACGCAGACCTCAACCTCACTGCCGCGTGGAAGAACATCTGGACCCTGCGCTACGATGCGAACGGCGGCAGCGGCACGATGGCGAGCGAGAAGGTGCTCGAGGGCGAGAGCCTGACCCTTACGGATAACGACTTCAGCCGCGAAAAGCACCGCTTCGACGGCTGGAACACCGCGGCAGACGGCTCCGGCACGAGCTATGAGGACGGCGCTTCCGTCACGCCCACCGCGAATATGACGCTTTACGCCCAGTGGGTCAAGCAGGTTACCATCACCTTTGACACCGACGGCGGCAGCGCGGTCAAGGCCCAGACCTTCGACGAGGGCAAGACCGGCAAGATGCCGACTACCTCCAAGGAGGGCTTTGAGTTCGGCGGCTGGACGCTCGACGGCGAGGCCTATGACTTCTCCAAGCCCGTCTGGGACGATATCACGCTCAAGGCGGTCTGGATCGAGGTGGAGTACAACTTCTTCCCCGACGGCACCATCACCTACGGCAAGAAGGGCGGCAAAGATCTGGAGCTGCTCATCAAGCGCAATGTCAACAACGGCAGTGCCGCCAGCCACTTTGACCGCGTGCTGATCGACGGCAAGGAGCTCATCGAGGGCACGGACTTCACCTACAGGCAGGGCGACGGCCTGGTGCTCACGCTGGATCAGACCAAGCTCAAAAAGATCGCCCTCGGCAAGCACACCCTCACCGTGGAGTTTGACGACGGCGTGGCCGAGACCAGGCTGATGGTTCAGATGAGCTACGTTGCGCCGCGCACCGGCGACAGCGGCCCTGCCCTCTGGAGCTCGGCCATGGCGCTCTCCGCGCTGGCCGCCTGCGCCGCTGTGATCGCCCGCCGCAGACGCAGAGACAGCGAGGCTTGATCGCGCGACGCGAGCGCGCATAATCGCATAATACAGTATGGCAGGATAATACCGCAACATACAGCAGCCCCCGCCGGAGCTTCCGACGGGGGCTTGCATATCGTCAAAAGGAATCCGCAGCGGCCAGGCGGCCGCTGCGGATTTTTGGCTGTATCGGGCGGTCTCAGTCGTCCGCGCCGAGGGCTTCGAGCCCCTTCGCGTTGGCGACCTTGCCGGCCTTGATGTTCTTGACAAGTCCCGTGAACACCGCGAAGCTCAGGCAGGTCATTACCGCGGCGTAGATGGGCAGCGCGCGCCAGGCGAGCGTCCGGTCGAGTACGAGGCCGATGAGCACGGGCGTGACCGTCTGGGCGGACATGCTGGCGGCGTAGTAGTAGCCGGTGAATTTGCCGATGCGCTTGGCCGAGCAGAGCTCCACGACCATCGGGAAGGAGCAGTTGTGCACCAGGGCCATGCCGAAGCCCTTGAGCGCCCAAACCACGTAGAGCAGCGTCGGGAACGCAAACTCCCCGTTCTTGCCGACGACATTGCCCGTCGGCGCGACGAAGATCATCACGATCAGGCCGAGGAAGGTGATGCCGAGGCCGGAGGAGATCGTCCACTTGCGGCCGACCTTGTCGGCGATGCCGCCGGCGACGGCGAAGCCGATCACCGAGGCCAGGCCGCCGAGGATCGTGAGGATCATGGTGGCGCTGGAGGAGGACTGCAGATGGTAGATGACGTAGTTGCCGATGTAGGTGCCGAGCGCGTTGTCGGACATGAACCAGAGGAACTCCGCGCCGAGAATCGCGAGGAGCATCTTCTTGTTGGCGGGGGACATGGGCTTGTCGTCGTCGATGGGGGTCTCGACGGCGGCGAGCTGCTCGCCGAGCTCCAGCTCGTCGTGCAGCTTCTCCTCCAGCTCGTTCTCGCGGATGGTGAAGAAGAGCACCAGCGCGGAGATCACCATGAGGACGGAGGCGATGATAAAGGGCAGCTCGATGGTCCAGACGCTGCGGGCGGCGTCGGGCGCGTTGATGTAGTTGGAGAGGACAAAGAACAGGCCCAGCACCGTGGCGAAGGCGCCGCCGAAGTAGCCCATGATGTTGATGATGCCGTTGGCCTTGGCGCGCAGGGGCTTGGGCGTGATGTCCGGCATCAGGGCGACGGCGGGGTTGCGGTACATCATCATGAAGATGAGCACGATCGCCATTGCGGTCACCATGCCGATAATCTCGTTGTTGTGGAAGAAGAGCGGGATGAAGGGGAAGGCGAAGGCGGCCACAAAGGTGCCGACCAGGATGTAAGGCATGCGCTTGCCGATCCTGGTGTGCGTCTTGTCGGAGAGCGCGCCGAAGATGGGCAGCAGGATCAGGGCGGCGAGGTTGTCGCAGGCCATGATAATGCCGACGATCCACTGCACCTGCAGGATGTTGGCCGTGTTGCCGCTCTGCTTGAGCTCAAAGGAATTCATGTCGAACATCCTGCGGGCGAAAATATCCGTCAGAAAGGTGGGACACCAGGAGTCGTACACCTGCCAGAGCAGGAGAATGCCGAAGAAGGCGAAGCCGATGAGCGCGGTGCGCTTGACATTGAGCTTCAGCCCGCCGGGCGCGCTGGATTTACTCATTTCAGATCATCCTTTCCTATAAAGCTGCCGTAGTGATAATGACCATCGGATGGCGAAATCAATCGAGGTTTCGATTGATTTCGCTGCCAAACGACAGGCTTGGCAGCGAATGATTCTCAAAATCATTCGCCCGATGCTCATTGCAATGAGTATATGGCA
>OCVV011145277.1_pt1 | contig 17378 bp, 13 predicted proteins | sample 1539721 | NCBI WGS metagenome assembly OCVV01 (sample SAMN02144230, study PRJEB22623) | gut metagenome | biome: sheep rumen | host: Ovis aries | place: New Zealand | reverse complement strand
CAAAAAGGAATTAGAAGTTTTAGGGAGGGGGGTCCGGGGGGAGGACCCTTTTTCAAAAGGGTCTCCACCCGATAACTCCCGCAGGCAGTACGGTAAACTATCGTTTGCGGCAGGTCACAACTGAATTGGGATATTGCATTTTTAAGGAAAGTATGCTATACTATTTTTGACAGCTCTGGCAGACTGCACAAATTTACCTCCCTTAACAAAATTAAGTTTGTGCAGGATTCCGCCATAAATACGTTTGCTGTCAGCCGTATATATTATGAAAGCGCAGACAACGCTTTCCGAATAAGGAGTTGAACGTCTTGACCGATTTACAGTTTGACAACTGTATCCGCCTTATGATCGACAAAGACAGAAACGCCCTTAAAGATATCTACACCGCCTACGCAAAGCAGATATACCGAGTTATCCTCGGTATAGTACGCTCACCGCAGGACGCCGAGGATCTTACCTCGGACTTCTTCCTGAAGATATGGGAGATCGCTCATACATACAGAAGCGGTCAGGGTCACAGGCGATGGCTCACAGTAATCGCCAGAAACCTTGCTCTTGATTATCTCAGGAAAAACCACCCCGAGGAGTTCACTCTCGATGATGAGAACAGCTCCGCTTATGAGCTCTCTGACGGAACCTCCGTTGAAGAAAACGTCTCGCAGAAAATGACTCTCGACAGAGCGCTTTCCCGACTCTCAAAAAAGGAGAGAGAAACCGTGGAGATGAAGCTCGGTATGGAGCTTACATTTACCGAGATAGCAGAGCTCACAGGAGAGCCTCAGGGAACGGTAGCGTGGAGATATCGGCAGGCAGTTTCAAAACTTAAACAGATCATGGAGGAGGAACAGCTATGAGCTTTGACATTGAAAAGCTTTACAAAGAGAATATAGATAGCTCTGTCCCCGACATGGATAAGCTCTGGGACAGGATAGAGAACCGTCTCGACGAACAAGAGAAGGCAGACAGCAAAACGGAGCATCACAATATTACGCCGTCGGCAAGGCCTAAGAGAAAGCTTGTTAGCCTTATTGCAGTTGCAGCCTGTGCAGTTATCGCAGTTACGGGGGCATTCGTTATCATGAACGGCAATAAGCTGAGCACCGACAGCTCCTCGGCAAACAGCACAAGGAACGCATCGGACAAAAACGTCTCTAAAAAGGCTTCGGGCGAAATGAAGTTCAACGGGGACATGGCAGACAATGCCGATGACGATAAGAACCTCGCAATAAGGTCTGATGAAGCAGAGGGCTTTGCTCCCGAGCAGACCGACAATGCCGAGGAGATCGAGGCAGTCAACAACGAAGCAGAGGACACAGAAGAGAACACAGCTCAGGCAGCAGCCCCGAAAAGCGAGGGTGAGCAGTCGCTGAGCGTAAATAATAAAACAGGTGCGACCTCTGCAACAGCCGCAGCGAGCGACAACACAGCAGCTTCTGACTCAGTTCAGTCAGCAGATAAGGATATTTCAAAGCAGGTAGAGGATCGTGTGAACGAGCTTCTTGAAAGCGAGGAATACCTGAACGCAGACGCAAGCCATAAGGCGGAGCTTGTAACTGCACTGTTTGACGAGCTGACCGAAGAGGGCACTGTGACTAGCTACAGTGTTGACGAGTCGGCCGACAGAGCCTATTGTGAAGGCAATGGCTTTGCGGTCAGCGTCACGCTGGGAATATAAAAGACAGCAGGGGGCAAACCCCAAAAGGGAGGAAATATTATGAAAAAGGTAAATATAAAGAGAATGGCAGCAGGTCTCTGCTCGGTAATAATGATGATATCCGCAGCTTCCTGCGGCAGCACAGACAGCTCAAAGGCCGATAAGAAGAGCTCCTCAAAGGCAGCGGTTGCTGCCAAGACAAACAGCGAGCCCACAGCGGCAAAAGCACCTGCCCGTGATATGAATCAGGAGAAGGGTCTTGTTCAGGAGATATCGGCAGAAACAGAGAACACAGATGACGGTGCCTTATATATGACAAATGATACTGCTATGGCAGCAGGTGATTATGCTCCGAAGGGCGGCACAACAGCAGCAAGTGCAGGTGCTGAGAATACCGAAGAGTACGCTCACGTTGAGGAAAACGGCTTCATCGACACGGCAGATCAGCCGATCTCAACTTTCTCGACAGATATCGACACAGCTTCCTACACAAACGCAAGGCGTATGATAAACAACGGCTATATGGTCTATGCCGACGCAGTAAGAACTGAAGAGTTCATCAACTACTTCAAGTATGACTATCAGATGCCGAACGGCGAAGCAGTGTCTATCAACACCGAGCTCTCCGACTGCCCGTGGAATCCCGAAGCAAAGCTTATGCTCGTAGGTATCCAGGCTATGGAGGCTCCCGTTCAGGATATCGACTCAAACATAGTATTTCTGATAGATGTCAGCGGCTCAATGGAGGACGAGAACAAGCTCCCTCTGGTAAGAGAGGCATTTGCAATGCTCGCTGACAACCTTGGTGAAAATGACAGGGTATCTATCGTTACCTATGCAGGCGAGGACAGAATAGCCCTCGAGGGTGCAAAGGGCAGCGACAAGGACACTATCGTCAGCACACTTAATTCCCTTACAGCAGGCGGCTCTACCGCAGGTGCGGCAGGAATAAACTCCGCTTATGCACTGGCTGAGAAATATTTCATCAAGGGCGGCAACAACAGAGTTATCCTTGCTACAGACGGCGACCTCAATGTCGGCGCATCAAGTGCAGAGGAGCTTACGGCTCTTATTGAAGAAAAGAGAGATTCGGGCATAGCACTTTCTGTTCTCGGCTTTGGCGAGGGCAACTTCAAGGACGCAAGGCTCGAAGCCCTTGCAGATAACGGCAACGGCAACTACGCATATATCGACACTATCGACGAGGCCAAGAGAGTTCTTGTTACCGAAATGAACGGCACAATGTTCACAGTAGCCAAGGACACCAAGGTTCAGATAGAGTTTGATGACAGCAAGGTGCGCTCCTACAGACTGGTAGGCTATGAGAACAGGCTTCTCAACACAGAGGATTTCGATGACGATACCAAGGACGCAGGCGACATCGGCTCGGGTCAGCAGGCAACAGCCCTTTATGAGATAATTCCGACAGGCGGTCTTGAGGGAGACCTTCTGAACGTATCGGTCCGCTACAAGTATCCCGAGGAGAGCGAGAGCAGGCTTGTACAGAGCACAGTAAACGCATCTCAGTACAGCTCGCAGAGACCTGCAAATCTCGAATTTGCGTCTCTGGTGGCAGAGTTTGCAATGTACCTCAGGGGCAGTGAGTATCTTAATGACCTCACCCTCAGTGAGATAATCGGTCAGCTAAAGAGTGCCCAGCATCAGGAGCCCGAGCTTATCGAAATGGCAATTAATTACGCTCAGCTTTCATAATTGATATATTGATCGCTTACTGCCGTAACCGAATCAGGATAAAAAAAGGACTGCCGAAAGGCAGTCCTTAGTTTTGTTATGTATTACTTGATATAAGCCTTGAACTCCTCGTTCTCTCTCTTGAGGCCCTCGATGTCGCCCTTAACCTGACCGATCTCAACATCAAGCTTTTCCTTCTCGCTGCTGAAGCCCTTAGCCTTCTCCTGCAGTGCAATGATCTGTGAATAGATCTCGTCAGCCTGCTTGCCAAGCTCTATAGACTTGTTCTCCTTGTCAGCGATACCGAGCTGCAGCTCGTCGATCTTCTTGTTGTTCTGCTCGATCTGCTCCTGTGCGAACATACGCATTTTTTCCTGTGGGCTCATAACTTCATCCTCCATATTCTTGCTAAAATTTGTAATACTTGCTTTTTCTGCTTCAAGCTTCTTCTGCTCTGCTGCTCTCTGAGCCATCTCCTCCTCAATTGAAGGCATTGTAGACTCATATACCTGCTCAACCTTGATGTCATCATCAAGCTCGATAGGCTCTATCGAAGGCATCTCAGCGATCCCGTCATCATATGAGAGATCAGGTACCTGAAGCTCCTCCATTACAGGCTCTTCAGCCTTTACAGACTCGCTTGGCTGCGGAACATGGTTCTCGGCAGGCAGCGGCTCAGGCTCTTTGACAGGCTCGGGCTGCTTTACGGGGCTTGCCTCTGCTGCGCCTGTCTCAAATGTAGATGTGCTGTTTCTCTTTGCTATGCTGTTAGCAAGGTTTACAACCTTCTGGTCAACATCAGGCTTTTCGATCTTGGGCTCTTCCTTAGGCTCGGGCTTAGCTTCAACCCCGATCTTCGGACCCTTATGCGCATTCGCTCTTGCAAAATGCTCGCCCATAACGTTCTCGACGGCCTTTATATCATTGATGTCCTTTCCGAAAAACTCAGCGACCTCTTTCGCACTCCTGCCCTTGTTGAGCATAGATGCTATACCAACAACGCTGTGGTCAACAAAGCCGTCATCGTCCATAGTCAGATTGAGCGAAGGTGTAAACGGCTCGCCCGTTACAGCAGGCTTGTCGTTCTTTGCCTTTCTGCCGAAGGGGAATCCCTTTTTGCCGTTTGATGCAGGCTCAGCACTGCTCCTTTCAGGCTGGATAAAGCTTCTGTAATCAGGCCAGTGCTTTTCAAGGATATTAGGAACATTGCCCGCAGGCATTCCTACCTCCTTAGCAATCTCTTCTGTGGAATAGCCCTCTTTATAAAGGCGGACAAGTGTATCGCCGATGCCTTCCTGTTTCTTTGCCAATTATATCAATCCTTTCAGATAATCACTCGCCGAAATAAACGGCTGCCAATAACTATTAATATTATACAACAATTTTTTCATATTGTCAATACAAAATATTAAATTTCATACATTCTGACCTGAGCCCGAAAACAGGGGCGTTATAACATTTCCAAACACAACAGGCTGTGTCTGAGCGTAGAATTATGTAAAAAAAATGTTTCAATACGTTAAAGATTAGTCAAAGTGTAGGAATTGCTATTGACTTTTTTTGAGGAATGTTTTATAATATATTTGCTATATTATTTAATTGGAGGTTTTAAAAATGGGCAGAGTTTATAACTTTAGTGCAGGCCCTGCAGTGCTTCCCGAGGAAGTACTCAAGGAGTGCGCAGACGAAATGCTCGACTACAAGGGAACAGGCATGAGCGTAATGGAAATGAGCCATCGTTCCAAAGCTTATGACGAGATCATCAAGGAAGCTGAGAAGGACCTCAGAGACCTTATGAATATTCCCGACAACTACAAGGTTATCTTCAGACAGGGCGGAGCTTCGCTGCAGTTTGCTGAGGTACCTATGAACCTGATGAAGAACGGCAAGGCTGCCTACATCATCACAGGTCAGTGGGCTAAGAAGGCTGCTGCTGAGGCTGAAAAGTTCGGTGAGGTAGTAAGAGTAGCTTCTTCGGCTGACAAGACCTTCTCTTACATTCCTGATTGTTCAGACCTCGATATTCCTGAGGACGCAGACTATGTTTACATCTGCGAGAACAATACTATTTACGGTACAAAGTACAAGACACTGCCTAACACAAAGGGCAAGGAGCTCGTTGCTGACGTATCAAGCTGCTTCCTGAGTGAGCCTATCGACGTTACAAAGTACGGCGTTGTATACGGTGGTGTTCAGAAGAACGTTGGTCCTGCAGGTGTACAGATCGTTATCGTTCGTGAGGATCTTATCGCTGACGGTCCTGCATTTGCTCAGACACCTTCCATGATGAACTGGAAGCTTCAGGCTGACAACGATTCACTTTACAACACACCTCCATGCTACGGCATCTATGTTTGCGGCAAGGTATTCAAGTGGATCAAGAAGATGGGCGGCCTTGAGGGAATGAAGGCTCACAATGAGAAGAAGGCTAAGATCCTTTATGACTTCCTTGATCAGTCCAAGCTGTTTAAGGGCACTGTAGTTCCCGAGGACAGATCTCTTATGAACGTTCCTTTCGTTACAGGCGACGAGGAGCTTGACAAGAAGTTCGTAGCTGAGGCTAAGGCTGCAGGTTTTGAGAACCTCAAGGGTCACAGAACTGTTGGCGGTATGAGAGCTTCTATCTACAATGCTATGCCTATCGAGGGCGTTGAGAAGCTTGTAGAGTTCATGAAGAAGTTCGAGGCTGAGAACGCATAATAAAGATTTAAGCAAAGCGCAGAACGTTAAACGGTCTGCGCTGTTGCCGATTTTGAATGATATTTTTGAAAAGGACTGATACTAATGTACAATATTCTTACAATGAATAAGATAGCTGCCTGCGGAACAGATAAGTTTGACAAGGCTGCTTACACTGTTACAGATGAGTGCGCTGAGCCTACCGCTATAATGGTTCGTTCGGCAAAGCTGCACGACTATGAGATGCCTGCAAGCCTTCTTGCTATTGCAAGAGCAGGTGCAGGTGTAAATAATATTCCTGTTGACAAGTGCGCTGAGCAGGGAATCGTTGTTTTCAACACTCCGGGTGCTAACGCTAACGCTGTTAAGGAGCTTGTTATCTGCGCATTGCTGCTTGCTTCAAGAAGAATTACCGAGGCTGCTGCATGGGCTAACTCCCTGAAGGGTACTGAGGACGCTCCCAAGACTGTTGAGGGCGGTAAGGCTAAGTTTGCAGGCCCTGAGATCTTCGGAAAGACACTCGGTGTTATCGGCCTCGGCGCTATCGGCGGAAAGGTTGCTAATGCTGCCGTTGCACTCGGCATGAAGGTTATCGGCTTTGACCCATACCTTTCAGACGCTGCTGCTAAGGCACTTGATTCTTCTGTTAAGATAGTTGACAGCAAGGACGAGATCTACAAGAACAGCGATTACATCACTCTGCACGTTCCTTATACTCCCGATGCTAAGAACTCCATCGGTGCTGAGCAGATCGCTATGATGAAGGACGGCGTTCGCATCATCAACGCTGCAAGAGGCGAGCTCGTTGACACACAGGCTGTTGTTGACGCTATCAAGGCAGGCAAGGTTGCTAAGTATGTTACCGACTTTGCTGATGATATCGGTCTTGGCGAGGAGAATGTTATCACACTTCCACATCTGGGTGCTTCCACTCCTGAGTCTGAGGACAACTGCGCTGTAATGGCTGCTGATGAGCTTATGGACTACATTGAGAGAGGAAAGATCAGAAACTCTGTATCGTTCCCGAATCTTGAGCTTGCAAAGACTGCTGACCAGCTGGTTTGCGTACTTCACAAGGCTGAGGTAAGCGCTGACGCTGTTAAGGCTGCTGCAGGCGCTGATGTCGTAAACGAGGCTACAGCAACCAAGAAGGCTTGGGGCTACACAATGCTCGACGTTAAGGGCGCAGCAAATGTTGACGCTATCAAGGCTGTTGACGGCGTTGTAGGTGTAAGAGTGCTCTGATAAAAGGCATAATAACAATAACAGACGAAGCTTGACCCAAAAGCTTCGTCTGTTTTTTTGTCTTCTTGTATTGCCTGCTCGGCACAGGAACTCAGGCATCCGGGCTGGGGAAGTCTACAAGCATAGTATCCTTCATAGACATATACTTATGATTGATCACCACGAGATGGTCAAGAAGGACTATACCGTACTCTTTGAGCTTATCTATAAGCTGACACGTACAGAGTATGTCCTGATTTGAGGGCATACAGGTATCGTTCGGGTGGTTATGGGCAAGTATCATATAGTTGCATTTACAATTCAGGGCGGTACGGACAAGCTCAAGTATATCAAGATTTGCCCTGTAGAAGTCGCCCCTTGCAACAATCTCTATTTTTATAATGTCCATTGCACCGTTTAGAAGCACTGCCCTGACCATTTCTCTCGGCTCCCATAGGAAGCCGCGCATTATATAGTCATACAGAGCCTCTTTATTGTCATAGGAAAGCTTTTCTGCGTTTTTCTGAAAGATATATGCGATCATTTTCTTCAGAAAATTCAGGCTCACGGCGGTGCTGTGGCTGATACCCTCGACGCTTTCAAGCTCCTCGACCTCTGCTCCGAGTATCTCTTCTATAGAATGAAACCTGGTCATAAGCGCATGAGCAAGCTCATTGGTGTTCTTTCTCGGGATATAGGGGTAGAGAAGCATTTCAACAACTTCGTGCTCAGAGAATGAGGCAAGCTCTCCTGCTTTTTCAAAGCGCTCTCTCATTCGGTTCCTGTGCCCCGAGTGGGCATTGTTTTCCTTATCCTTTTCAAGCTCTTTATCCATGTTAAACTCCTGTCTATGTTTACGAAAAGAGCAGGTTTTTTCAGGACCTGCTCTTTAGTTTATCTTCTTGATGTCTGCTTCTTTGCGGAAGCCTTCTTGCTTGCCTTTGAGCTCTTGGCTCTGTGGTTTTTCCATGTAACCCAGAGTGTAGGAGCAATGCAGTTCGATGAGTAAACACCTGCGATCATACCGATTATCAGCGGGAATGCAAAGCTGATGATCGAGCTTACTCCGCAGATAACGCATACGATACATACTGTTGCCATTGCAAGAACCGTAGTAACAGTCGTGTGGATCGAACGTCCGAGGGTCTGTGTAACCGAGAGGTTCACAAGCTGGTCAAGTGTCAGCTTCTTGCCGAGGATTCTCTCATTCTCTCTGATACGGTCATAAATAATGATCGTAGCGTTGATGGAGTATCCGAGGATAGTAAGCATAACTGCCATAAAGTTCGCACTGATGTCGAAACGGCAGATAACGAAACAGCCGTAAACCATGCACATATCGTGGAACAGCGCAACTACCGAGAACACACCTGCGGAAAGACCGCCGATATTTCTGAATCTGAATGCGATGTAAATAATCGTGATGACCATTGCGAACAGGCAGGCAACCAGACACTTAAAGAAGAAGTTCATACCGTTTGAAGCTTCAACGTCGTTTGTTTCAAATACCTCAATATTGTTGTCTGCAAACTTCTCTGCAAGGGCATTCTTTAGCTTTGTCTGCTTGTCATCGCTGATACCCTTAGAGGAGGAGAAGGAGATCTTTACAGTCTTGCTGTTTGACTGGGAGTCCTCTCCCTTTGTAACTGTAGCGTCCATATTAAGGGTGTCCTTAACGACGTCATTTACATCATCTGCCGAGATATCACCCTCATAGGTATAGGTGAGGATCGTTCCGCCCTTGAACTCAATTGCGACCTTAGGCTTGATAGTCAGGGACAGCACTATGAACAATGCGATAAGGGCCAGCGAAATGCCGTAGAATATCTTCTTTTTGCCGACCACGTTCAGAACTTTCTTTCCGTTTATGATCTTGGGATCGTTCTGTTCTGTATTTTCAGCCGCAAGTGTCTGATTCTGATTCTTTTCACTCATATCACACACCTCCGTAAAGCTTTCTGTTCTTAAAGCACTTGAATTTCGACAGAGACGAAAGCATCAGTCTCGAGCAGAAGATACCGAATACGAAGTTAAGTGCGATACCTACGAGCAGTGTATAACCGAGGGAGTAAATTGTTCCTGCGGTGGTTGCTCCGAATGCTGCAAACAGAGGGCTGAGAACAGTTCCGAAGAGGCTGTCTGTCGGACCGAAGGCGCCCATCAGGATAACAGCTACGAACACAACGGTGATGTTTCCGTCGAATACGGCAGCCCATGCTCTCTTATAGCCGAGCTCGATAGCGCCGTTAAGGCTCTTGCCGTTTCTGAGCTCTTCCTTAATTCTCTCATAAGTTACAACGTTCGCATCGACGCCCATTCCGACCGCAAGTATGATACCTGCGATACCGGGTATCGTAAGTGTGAAGCTGTTGAGGTTTCCGAAGAAGCCTGTGATGCAGGCGATAGTGCCGACTACCTGTCCGAACAGGGAGATCGCTGCAACAAAGCCCGGAAGCTTATAAATGATTATCATATAAAGAGCGATAATTCCGAATGCGATAACACCTGCAAGGAGCATTGCGCTCTTTGCGCCCTCACCGAGAGTAGGTGAGATGATGTTTGTGCTTGTAGTAACAAGCTTGAAGGGGATAGAGCCTGCGTTGATCTTGTCAGCAAGGCTCTTTGCGGATTCGTAAGTGAAGTTACCTTCGATAACGCACTTTCCGTCAGTGATAGCGGAGTTTACGTTCGGAGCTGAAATACAGTTCTCGTCCATCCAGATAGAGATGCTGCCGTTTCCTGCAAGCTCTGTAGTAGCTGCTGCAAAGGACTCCTTGCCGCTTTCTTTAAGGGTAAGGCTTACAAGGTACTCGATGTTTCCTGTGGACTCGTTCTGTCTTTGAACTGCCTCAGCCTTCTTTACATCGTTACCTGTAAGAACTTCCTCGCCTGTCTCCTCAGTACCCTTTCTGAAGGTAAGCTGAGCTGTCTCGCCAAGCTCCGATACAGCGGACTCAGGGTCGAAATCGACCTCATCGGCCTGCCACGGGAACGAAACTATTACCTTATGATTGTTGTAGTCAACATATACCTCACTGTCAGTGACGTTCATGCTGACAAGTCTCTGCTCGATAACGGCCTTTGCGGCGTCCATTTCGTCTTTTTTAGCCTTATAGCCGTCAGCAGGCTGGAATGTTGCGTTTACGCCTCCCTGAATGTCTATACCCCAGCGGATAGTGTCAACGCCCTTGATGTAATCCGTCTTTATATCACCGTAGTATGTATGCACACCTGCAAAGGTCAGGTAAGCGAAAGCCGCAATGCACAGTACCACAATAAAAAAGACGGGCTTTTTTACTTTTCGCACTTTTTATCCTCCTATATCCTCAGGCGAAACCGCCCCGTTTTTCTTACGGGCATAGTTCGCCCCTAAAAATCACATTCACTTTATAATTATATTACTTTTGCGTCAAATTGTCAATAGCTGAGGGGCTATTTTTTCAAAAATAGCCGTATTTTCCATAGCTTGTGCCTGAATTTAAAACCGAACTCAATCAGTTGTGCCTGCTCCGTCACGGAAGATATAGTCTGCGCACTTTTTCATATCCTCATCATCGGGATAATTGCCGTTTATGCAGGCAGCCGTGTGAAAGCCCGCCGAGCCTGCCGCCCGTATTCCCTCAATGATGTCCTCGTAGACTATGCAGTTCTCGGGGGCGAGCCCCAGCTCTTCGGCGGCTTTGAGGTACACATCGGGAAAGCCCTTGCCCCTTTTGACCTTCTCCGTAGTCACAAAAGCGGAGAAAAACCCGTAAATGCCCGTTCTTTCAAGCACGGGAGTATAAAGCTGGGGTGAAGAGGCAGTAGCGAGAGCCAGCAGCCTTCCGCTTTTATGAAGTTCTGCAAGATAGTCATAAATGCCCTCATAAAGCTCAATAACGTGGGAATACTGATACAGTGCCATATCGAACCACTCATTCTTGATGCTGTCAGTATCATCGGGCAGGGAAAAACGCTCCTTTGTGTACGCCGCCGCCTGATCGAAATTCATGACGGACAGAGCCTTTGAGTAGTCCTCGGGGACCGCTATTCCCCTTTTGCCGAGAAATTGTATATCTACATCATTCCAGACGTGATTTGATTTTATCAGTGTTCCGTCAAGGTCAAAAATGTGGCCTTTGAAGCTTTTGATGTCAGGCATATGCGTTCTCCTTTATAATAGTAACAGTAGAATTATATCACAGAGTGCGCTGTTTTTCAAGTTCAGTGACGGTTTTGAAGACGGTTTGTTACTTGTGTACAAAAAATTGAACTGTAAAACGTTGAAAATTTCATTGACATTATTCGGCGAATATGTTAGAATGTATTTGTGTCGGTTTGTGTCGGCGCGAACTTAAACGTTTTCGCAAACACGGCCGTAATATGAGGTTATATGAAAATCTAGCGAATGGAGTCTTGACGTTGGTTTTTGCGGATCTGTTTTTTATCTATTTCTTTTTGCCGGTCTGTCTGATATGCTATTTTATAACGAAGAACCCGAGGTTCAGAAATGCTGTTCTTATCGTGTTCTCGCTGATATTTTACGCATGGGGCGAGCCTGTATGGGTGTCAATACTTATAGTATCGTCGCTTGTGGACTATGTAAACGGTATTGTCATAGACAAGCATCGGGATAAATGGCAGGCAAAGGCAGCGGTTGCATGGTCGCTGATATTCAATCTGGGTATACTGATAGGCTTCAAGTACACAGGCTTTATCGTTGAGAATATAAATGCGGTTGCGGGCACAAAGATTCATGTTCCGCATATTGCACTTCCGATAGGAATTTCGTTCTATACGTTCCAGACTATCTCCTACACGGTAGACTGCTACTGGGGCAATGTAAAAACACAGAAAAACTTCTTCCGCTTTCTTATGTATGTATCTCTGTTTCCTCAGCTCGTTGCAGGACCGATCGTTCGTTACTCGGTCATCGGTGATGAGATCGACAACAGAAGAACTACCGTCAAGGATTTCTCTGACGGTATGTCAAGAATCATTTTAGGCCTTGGAAAGAAAGTAATAATCGCTAACAATATAAGCACAATAGTAACAGCGCTCTTCGGAGAGGCTGATAATAAATACAGCGGTATTTTCTCGCTGTCCGTGTTCGGCACATGGTACGGAGCTGTGCTGGTAGGTCTTTGGTACTACTTTGACTTCTCGGGCTATTCGGATATAGCTATCGGTCTTGGAAGGCTTTTCGGCTTCCACTTTGATGAGAACTTCAAGTACCCGTTTATATGCAAGAGCATATCTGAGTTCTGGCAGAGGTGGCACATCTCGCTGAGCTCATTCTTCCGTGACTATCTGCTTTATCTGCCTATCTTCGGAAAGAGAAGAAAGTACGGCGGACTGTTCCTTGTATGGTTCTGCACAGGTCTCTGGCACGGAGCAAGCTGGAACTTCATTATATGGGGACTTTACTACGGACTGTTCATCTTCATGGAAATGAAGATAGGAAAGAAGAGAATGAAGGCTCTTGCGCCGTGGAAGGCTCACCTTTATACAAAGGTAGTTATTTTCTTAGGCTTCGGAATTTTCTACTTCGAGAACTTCAAGGCGCTGGGTGCATTCTTCAAGGGACTTGTAGGTCTCAACGGCGGCGGTCTTACCGACCCTGTTACCCAGAACCTGTTTATGAGAAATATCTGGCTGTTCCTTGTGGCAATTATTTTCACCACACCGATACTTCCGAAGATCAGAGAGGCAGCTACAAAGGCACCAAGCTCGGACTACTTTATCAGAGTGTGCTCAACAGTATGCAATGTCGGTATACTGCTTGTGAGCTCGATACTCCTTATTAATACTACGAACAATCCGTTCCTTTATTTCAGATTCTGACGAAAAGAGGGCAGTTGATATATGGATAACAATAGAGGGAGCAAGGGCTCTCCCATGAATGACCCTCGTGCTCTTATGGAGCAGTATCAGAGGTCTCTTGCTGAGGTCGAGTATGATGACGGCAGGACGGAGAGGATCATAAAGCAGATAAAAGAGAAGAACAGAAGACGCGGTCAGAGTATATGGACAGAAGACCCTGTGCTCAAGCCTGAAAAAAGCGTCTGGATAGATGAAAACAGCGAAGAGCCAACAAAGCAGATGCCGAAGCAGAACTCTCAGCATACGGTTTCTTCTCAGAAGATGTATAAGAAAAAGCGTGAGGCTGAAAAGAGCGTTCCTGCTGACGATTTGCTTATGTCAGTGCGTGTGGCTTCCGAGCACAATGCGGAGCAGACTGCTTCGAGACGTCAGGAAGAGAAGAAGAACGCAAAGGCTGACAGAAAGCTCATTGATAAATCCAGAACCAATCTGACTATGGAGGTGTCGGGAAACGGCAGCTCCACTATCAGGAGCTCGGGCAAGCAGACAGTGAAGCTCAATATGGGCGCTGCAAGAGCGCAGGCTGAGCCTCAGCCTGTATATGAAGAGCAACAGCCTGCCGTGAAGGCTGTTCGGGAGGAGACTGTAAGCGCTGCCGAGGAGGCACCTGTTCAGAAGGTTAAAGAGAGTGCAGCTCAGGAGAATGAGCTTCTGCCGTTCCTGTCAGCACCTGATACAAGAAAAGAGCCTGTCCGCCGTGAGAAGCCTGAGGCAGCAGTGCAGCAGCCTTCTCAGCAGAAGGCAAGCAAAGCTCCGTTTGAGGCTGCTAAGGTAGAGATAACAGAGAAGGATTACGAGAGCGATCTCGAAAAATATGAGAGACTGAGGGAAAAGACCCTTAAAAAGCAGAAGGAAAGAGCAAGGCTCTCAAAGAACGGAAGAAATGACTTTGAGTTCTCCTTCGTGAATGCGGCAGTGTGCCTGACAGTTATGTTCTGTATAGCTATCGCACTGGTGGTTATGAAGAGAGAAAGCGGCTTTATAAACTCCGAGAACAGAAACCTTGCGACCTTCCCTAAGTTCTCGATAAGCTCATGGTTCAAGGGTGACTTCGCTAAGGGCGTTACCGAGTACTATACCGATACGATTCCTTACCGTGAGGAGATCAAGAAGGCAGCGGCTAAGCTCCGTGATTACACAGGTATCAAGAGCGATGTTACAGTCAAGGGTAAGCTCAAGACCGTCAAGAAGGAGAAGCTTGACGAGGAGAAGGTAGCTCAGACAACTACGGTTACTGCATTTACAGGCAAGGTGACTACTACCACCACTCAGAAGGGCGAGACTACCACTACCACAACTACAAAGAAGACCGAAAAGGAAGAAATAGTTGAAGTTCCTGACAATATGGACGATGTAAACTGGGAGGGCAATGTTATAGTTGTCGGCTCAGGCAAGAATGTAAGGGCAGTTGACGCTTACTACGGCTCGTTTGAGATAGGCGAGCAGTACGCTGAGGTTGTAAACAAGTGGAAGGCTGACCTCGGAGATCAGGTCAATGTTTATAATATGACGATACCTACTGCGTCGGCTTATTATCTGCCCGAGAAGTTCCAGGAGAACGTTTCCGATCAGAAGGATAATATCGTTAATATCGACGCTAACCTCAAGGGCGTTATCGGCGTTGAGATATATGATACGCTCGATGACCATAAGAAGGAGTATATCTATTCAAGAACTGACCACCACTGGCAGCCGCTCGGCGCTTACTACGCTATGAAGGTGTTTGCAAAGCAGGCAGGAATAGATTATCCCGAGCTTTCGACCTATGATGAGTGGAAGATAGAGAACTTTGTCGGAACGATGTATGCGTACTCGGATTATGATCCTCAGATCGCTGCAAATCCTGATACGTTCATCTATTATAAGCCTGACAATGAGTACAAGGTGACCTACTACGACACCTCGTTCCAGAACCCGAATACGAATGACGGTCTGTTCTTCGATTATGCAGAGGGTGTAAACTGCTACTCGGCTATACTGAACGTGGACAGCGAGATCGCTGAGATCGAGACTGACTGCGATAACGGAAGAACTCTCGTTATCTTTAAGGACAGCTTCGGAAATGCAACAGTTCCGTTCCTGACACACGGCTTCTCGAAGATCTATGTCTGCGATTTCAGATATTTCGATATCAATGCTATCGACTTCTGTAAGCAGGTCGGCTGTACTGACCTCCTGTTTGCGATCTCGATAACTTCGGCTTCGACTGACTTTAAGATCGACCAGCTCAATAATATCAGAATACAGTAAATGAACTGCAGTCCCTGCCTTCCTGACAGGGGCTGCTGAGTATATACCGAATCATTATATCCTTGGGAGATGTCAGTATGAAAGAACTGCAATGGCCGATAGACTGCGGTCTTATAATGAAAAAGAAAAAATCGCTGAAGCGTCAGCTTCTGGCAGACGGAACAAGCAGGATAAAGAAAAAAATTGCCGTACTGGGCGGCTCTACCACTGACGATGTGGTAACTATGCTGGAGTTGTTTTTGCTTGACCGAGGCATAGAACCCGAGTTCTGGCAGTCGGAATATGCCTGCTACTGGCAGGACGGTGTGTTCGGGAACCCCGAGCTTGACGAATTCAAGCCCGATGTAATCTATATACACACAAGCCTCAGAAACTTGGAAAACCGCCCGACCCCAACCATGACCTACGAGCAGGTGCAGGCAAACTTTGAGGCTGAGCTTAACCGCTGGGAGCAGCTCTGGAACGCACTGGAGCAGAGGTTCGGCTGTCCTGTTATACAGAACAACTTTGAGCAGCCCGATTTCCGCCTTATGGGAAGCTACGAGGCAAGCGACCGCAGGGGTCTTATCAACTTCCTGACGAGAATGAACCTTGCATTCTATGACGCTTCCGAAAAGAGACAGAACCTTTATATAAACGATATAAACTGGCTGGCATCGGCGATCGGACTTGAGAAATTCAGTGACCCGCAGTTCTGGTACCTTTACAAATACTTTGTAAGCGTACCCGTTATCCCTGAGTTCAGCTTACAGCTTTCTGCGGTGATAGGCTCGCTCTTCGGCAGGAACAGAAAGGCTCTTGCTCTCGACCTTGACAACACGCTCTGGGGCGGGGTTGTAGGTGATGACGGCGCAGACAAGCTCACTATCGGTCAGGAAAATGCCGAGGCTATGGCTTATTACGAGTTCCAGCAGTATATAAAGTCTCACAAGGATATAGGTGTTATACTGACGGTGGCTTCCAAGAATGACGAGGAGAACGCTATAGCAGGCCTTGAACACCCCGAGGGTGCTCTCAGACCCGACGATTTTATCAGCATTAAGGCTAACTGGGACCCAAAGGACAGGAACATCTGTCAGTCGGCTTCCGACATCGGAATACTGCCCGACTCCTTCGTTTTCGTTGATGATAATCCTGCCGAGAGGGCACTTGTGGGGGCACAGATAGCAGGTATTGCTGTTCCCGAAATGAACGAGGTATCGCAGTATATCAGAACGCTTGACCGAAACCGTTATTTTGAAGTTACCTCTCTTTCGGCTGATGACCTTAAACGAAACGAAATGTACAAGGCAAATGCAGAGAGACAGAAGCTTCAGTCGGGCTTTGAGAGCTATAATGACTACCTTCTGAGCTTAGAGATGAAGGCGAGGATCACCGATTTTGAGCCTGCCTATATCGACCGTGTGGCTCAGCTTACGAACAAGAGCAATCAGTTCAATGTAACTACGAGGAGATACAGCTCGGCACAGATAACCGAGATAACGGAGTCTGACAAATACATTCGTCTTTGCGGAAAGCTGACGGACAAGTTCGGAGAGAACGGAGTAGTTTCGGTAGTGTTCGGTGAGATAAAGGGAAAGGAGCTCCACGTTGATGTGTGGCTGATGTCATGCAGAGTGCTTAAAAGAAGCATGGAGCAGGCTATGCTTGACGAGCTGGTAAGGCGATGCCGTGAGAAAGGTATAGAGAAGATAGTAGGCTACTATTTCCCGACGGCAAAGAATAAAATGGTCGCAGAGCTGTTTGATACCTTCGGCTTTGATAAGATCAGCGAATCCGAGGACGGCAGTAAGGTGTATGAGCTCCCGACAGAGGGCTATGAAAATCAGAATCATGTTATCGCAGTAAATATATAGTGGAGCCGAGAAAGAGCGTATCTGCTTTCCTTTTTGCCAAGGAGTTAAAAAAAGTGCTCGGCAGGGAAAACCCTGCAGTGCTCGCCGCACGGCTAATACGCGTCGTAGTTTTGCTTGAAGCTGTTCTTGCCTTGACCGCAAAGAAACAAAGTGCAAGCTAA
>OCVV012832369.1_pt1 | contig 17381 bp, 10 predicted proteins | sample 1539721 | NCBI WGS metagenome assembly OCVV01 (sample SAMN02144230, study PRJEB22623) | gut metagenome | biome: sheep rumen | host: Ovis aries | place: New Zealand | reverse complement strand
AAAAGTGAATAGTGAAAAGTGAAAAATCTAAGTTACTTTTACTAATGAGTTGCCAACAAGCCGAATGGCAGGTAACTTAGATTTTTCACTTTTCACTTTTCACTCTTCACCTCTCACCCCTTTCCATTCCAACGTGCGGGCCTTGATCCATTCGCACACCTCCCCAGCCGAAGCGGGCAGAATCCCCCTCTCGCTATAGACCACCTGAAGGTCAGCGTTGGGAATCTCCTTCTTCTGGACAGACTCTATGTCGAGCATGTCGGCCATCTCCTTGGCACTGGAGGTGAGATAGACACCCTGGACCAGCACACGGCTCTTCTTCTCGGCCATTTCGCGCAAGGCAGGAATCATCTCGGCCACCATCTTATAGCCCATGGCAATGAACTTGTAGTCGGCCACTTCAATGCCGGTCTGCTGCTTCACGTGGTCGCAGATGGACTGCATTTTCTGACTCCAGTAGCCCACGAACTGACGGTCGCCGTGTGCCACGAAGAGCACGGCCTCCTCCTTCGGAGATTTCGACATCTCCTGCACACGCTTCAGCATAGTCTTCTCCAGAAAGTCGTCGTAACTCAGCGTAGGCCCCACGACGATAGGCAAGCGGCTCCTCACAAACTTCGTGTTCTCCTCCATGAGTTCCTCTCTCACTTGTGGGTCATACTTGTGGCCGAGAATGTTGGGAATGTCCACTTCCGAATGTCCCGAAGGGGCGATGAACAGCGGAATGGCGAAAATGGTATCGACCCCCTGCTGTTCGCAGTCGGCCACTACGGTGGCGATGGTTGGCTCGGTGAACTCCATCATGGCCACGCGCACATAGCTGATGCCTTCCACATCCTTCATGGTTTCACGCAGCTGGCCTTCAAGGTCCAGCACTGGTTTGCGCCATTGCTCCATGGGAGAGCCGTGGGCGATGACCACCAAGGCACTCTTGGCCGAGGTGCTGACGATGCCTGCCACACACAAGGCAAGCATAAGAAACATTTTCTTCATGTTTATTGTTGGTTTGTAAGGTTGTTTGTTTTTGTTCTGACTAATAGCTGGTGGAAAAATCCTCCGTCACACAGATGTAGTAGTCGCCCTGTCCGAGGTAGCCCTCCTCCAACTGCGTGATTTCCTCCTGTCTGACGGCATAGATGGTCTTGCACTTCACTGCGGGACTGTACTGCTTCAGGTAGGTAATGATGCCCTCTCCCCCGGCTGTGTGGTAGTTGCCGTTGAAGTGCACCATTCTGCGGGCAGCACCCTCACCACTGTTCAGCCAACGGACGATGTGCCACGCCATGGTAGCATCCTTCAGTGCTTGCGACTGAGCCAGCCACTCGGGGTTGGCCCCCTTCCCCTTTCCCATCATGGCCATGAGGCTGAAGCCCTCGTTGGCTTGTGCATTGCTCTGATAGGCAATGGGCAGCGGAGGCAGAAAAGCCTTGGCTGCATTGCTGAGCGAGTCGAGCACACCCAGTCCGTGGTTCTTCACCGCATTGGCATAGCGACGGGGCACGTTGGTAGCAACCAGCTGTAGCCCGTGCTCACAGGCGTAATCTACGAGTGGAGCATAATCGGTGTCGTGGTTAGGCCAGAGGCGCATCTCTGTCTCGAATCGGTCGGCAGTGATGAGTCCTTGCTGATATTCGTCGATGATGAGCTGATTGTCGGCTTCCAGCATCTCCATGCCTACGGCCAGGCGCTTGCCATGGGTGGCGTGGAGTGTCTGGAGGATGTGCCGTTCGAGCCAGTGGCAGAGAGCGCAGTTGTGCATCTCGCCTACAAAGACCACGTCCTGGCTGGCCAAGTCGGTCATCATGGTCTCAAAGGAAATGGTCTTGCCCTGCTGGTCGTAGAGGCGATAGCATTCGGGGCTGCTTTGAGCCTGGAGCCCTGCCACACCCAGCATGAGCGTTGTCAAGGCCGTCAAGAGTCTATACTTCATTTTGCTTTGTACATTAAGATACAGTGATCGAAGTCAATATAGTTGCGGAATGCGGTCTGCACATCGGCAGGTGTGATGCTGCTCAACACATCCTCATAGTGGTCGAAGTCGCGGAGCGACTCTCCGTTCTTCAGTAGTCCTGCAATCGCGTTCCTCCATTCGGTAGGTGCCACATCGCTCAGCTGCTGACGTCTGGTCACCACGAAAGAGCGTTTCAGTTTCTCCAGCTCGGCAGTGTTCACCGGATGCTCCTGTAGGTCGCCGATGATGCCTCGCAGCAGTTTCTGCATGCGCTCTGCGTTCTCGTTCTTTACGGCGATGTTGAGCCAGAAGTAGTAGGTGCGCTGTGGCAGACCACGATAGTAGAGGTCGCTATAGGGCGAATAAACGATGTTCTCTCGTTCGCGCAGCACTGAGAGTAGCCGTGCCTGCAACAAGTCGCGCATCAGCTTGAACGTGAGCGTCTGTCGCAGCGAGGGGTCGTAGTTGCCTGCGAAAAGGTAGTTATAGACCGTCTGTGAGGGCATGTTGTTGTCAAACTGTCGGGTGTAGGTGCGCATAGGCTGCACTGGCTCGTCGCAAACCGAGAGCACCGAATCGGGGCGCTGCATGCGGGCAAACGTGCCGATGGCAGCCTGTTCCACGGTCGGACGGTCGTAGTTGCCTGTCAGGATGATGGTCAGCCCTTCGGGATTGGTGTAGAGCCTTCTGTAATATTTCTCCATGCGGTCAAGGTCCATGGCCATCAAATCATCGCATTGCATGGGGCGTCTTGTTCTCACGTTACCCACCACCGAGTCGATGCAGTTCTGCATCAGGCGGTCGGCATCGCCCCGCATCAGGCGCATGAGCAGTGTCTCCTTCCCCCAGTCGTTGATTTCGCTTTGGCGAGCCTCCTCAAAGTCTTCGTAGCACTTGCGCGGATGGTGCATCTTCTCATACACCAAGTTCATCATCACCTGTGCCGCCGCCTCGTCGGAGGAAGCCATGAGTTGGTGCCAGTCGTCCTCCAACCCCACATTCATGCCAATCTCGCCCATCGACATCACTGCCATGAGCGTGTCGGCTCCGATGCCCTCTATGCCACCCATGTCCATATAGGCCACGGCATCCTTCAGTTGGTAGCAATCATCATCGTCGAGCGACGAAGTGCCACCACGTCCAAGTGCCATGAGCTGCACTTTCCGCTCTTCGTCGAGCGTGGGACGGAAGAGCAGACGCACTCCATTCTTCAGACGCACTTCGCTGATGCCCAGGTCGCTATATACATGCCATGATTCCACCACCTCTTTCTCATCGTAAGGATGGCTCTGTAGCAGCACCTGAGGCACGGGGCAGTGCAGTTCTTCCTCGTTTCTTCGTTTGTTGCGTGGAATGGAATAGGCACATGCCCGCGTGGCATCTCCTCGCTGCCAGGCTGTTTGCACGTCTGCCTCGTCCATTTTCCCAGGCTCTCCCTCATGGTTGGTGTAGGCTATCAGCAGATGTTGCTGCATGGCCATCAACAGTTGGGAGGCCAGCCTCCGCATGTCAGCACTCGTAGTTTGTGCCACCCCCTGCCTCACCTGTTCGGCTTCGGCCTCGGTGTAGATGCGACGGTCACCCACAATGACTTGGTCAATGAAGTTGTCGCACCACACACTGGAGAGTGCGTTGGTGGTGTGGCAGTGCACGTGTTCCTTGCCCCACAGAATGAGTTCCTTCAGTTCTTCCTCCTCAGGGCCATGAGAGGCCAGATAGAGCAACTCGTTGGCTGTGCGGGCGATATAGTTCTGTAGTGAATCCTTGTTGACACCGTTGTAGCTGAACGTGAAGTGGCTCAGGTCGGCCAGATACCATTGGTCGGTCACATGGCAAGGCACATGAGCCATCTGGAGGCGTGTGCTGAGAGCCTGGCGCAACATCTGACCGCGTTCATGTTCCACAGCATCGGTCAGAGTGGCGGTGACTGTGCAGGGGTGGGGAATCATCAGTTCCAACTTTGACTGACTGTCCATCGTGTCGCGGAGTTCCATCAGCTGCATGCCCTTCTTGTAGATGAGGGGTGTGGGCTTCAATCTTCTCTTCCCCCGGCGGGGAATGTTGCCCATATAGCGCCGAATGCCTTGCTCCATGCGGTAGGCGTCGATGTCGCCCACCACTACGAGTGTGGCAAACTGAGGAGCATACCATTTGCGGTAGAAGTCGATGAGGCGGCGACGGTCTATGCGCTGGATGTCTTCCTCATCACCCAGAGGGATTCTGTTAGCATGCAGTCCGCAACCAATCTTTAGCGAGTAGAAAGGGTCGTGAGTGTCATAGCCACGCAGTTCCTCCAAAATGACTCCGCGTTCCTTTCGGGTCCGTTCTTCATCAAACGTGAGTTCGGAGAGTATGCCGTTCACCACCATGAGCGTTGTGTCCATGGCACGGCTGGCATCGCCATAGGTAGGCACAGTGAACCAGTAGATGGTGCGGTCGAAGCCCGTGAACGCATTGATGTCGCGTCCGTACTTCATGCCTTGACGCTCAAAGTAATCGACCATGGAGCGGCCTGGGAATTTTTTCATGCCTTTGGTGGCCATGTGCTCCAGGAAGTGGGCACCCCCCAGTTGCTGTTCTGTTTCTTGCAAAGAACCGACATGCATGACGAGTCTGAACTCCACCGTGTGGCGTGGCAAGTCGTTTGCTTTAATCATGTAGTGCAAGCCATTGGGCAGATAGCCTTCTACCGTGTGGGGCGGAAGGGCTATCTGCTGAGCAAGGGCTGCATGGAAGAAGGTCACGGCCAATAGAGCCGTGGCGAGAAGTCTGTGCATTCGGTAAGGCTATTTTCTGCTGTTGAGTGTGTAGATGGCGTTGATTTTCACGTAGTCGTAGAGTACACTTCCAGCCCCGAAGTCCCATGCGAAGTTGAAGGTGATGGTGTTGTTCTCCAGGTCATAGGATGCTGTTGGCTCGATGAAGTTGCTTGGCTCATGGTAGTACTCGTCGCTGGCGATGTTGGTGTTGCCAAGATAGTGGGCGGGGTTGAAGGTTCCGTCTTGGTCCAGCACGTCGGAGAGTGGGTAGGAAACGGTGGTCTCTCCTTCGTTCACTTCGATTTCTTCGCCATTTCGGGCTTTCTGCAAGAGGGTGTTCCATGCAGGGAAATCGTAGGTGAAGGGTACGAGTGTCACCCCGTCTTCTGTCGTGGCTGTAAAGTGGAGCGTTTGGGTGATGGGGTCAACCACCATGTTGTCGAGCGCCACTTTGAGCGTGGATGGGTCTGGTGTGCCCATCAGGGCCACAAGGGCATCGTAGATGGGATAGCCTTCGAAATGGGGCGTTGTGATGCCGAATGCCTCTTGGATGAATGCCTGCATCCCCATGGGATTGACGGTCATCTTCAGCACGATATTTTCTCTGGTGGCCTTGTCGCTGATGGTGATGGCACTGAAGTCTTTGTTGTAGATGAGGTTGTTTTCTTCGTAGCCTTGTTCTGTCTTGTCGTCGTCGCTCAGGGTGATGGTGGTGTTGACGGCCAGTTGGCCCAAGAAGGGACGCACGTCGAAACCGAGGGTGTTCATCCAGTACTCTGCCAGTTCTCTTTGCTCTTCTGTGATTTCCACGTCGATGTTGGGTTCGGCGGTGATGTTGAGCACTTGGCCTTTTCGCAGACTGCCTGCGTCCTGAAAACTGATGGTGAGGGTCTGGGGGGTGGAGAGCATCTTTTTTCCTGTGGCTCGAACGAGGAAGGTGGCGCTTTTTTCTCCTTGGGCGATGGTGATGGTGGGCTGGCTGAACTCGAAGGCTTCGAGGACGGTTTCGTTCTCCGAACTCATCACGGGTGTGAGTGTGATGGGCTGGGTGGCTGTGTAGGCCAGTGTGACGGTCAGTTTCACTCCCTCGGTGTCGTCGTCGTGGAGTGTCTTGTTCTCTTTGGTCAGGGTCCAGAAGTTCTGGATGCTGCCATCGTTGTTGCTGTCGCTGCTGCACGATGCAAGGGTGAGAGCGACGATGCCCATGAGGGCAAAAAGAGTCTTTTTCATGTTTTTTTGTTTTTTAGTTGTTGTTGATTGTGATAATAGGATGTAGGGTGTATTTATCGGTTGAGTGGCCACCCTGGGTTTTGGGTGACGGATTCGTTGTATTTGTATTCGGAGGATGGGATGGGGAATGTCCATCGGTAGTCGTCGGGGGTGATGGTGGTGGAGGTGGCTGTGCCCCAACGTTTTAGTCTGGGCAGTGCGCTCGCGGTTCGTTTGAGGTCGAACCAGTTTCGGCCTTCGCCTGCGAAGTCTTTTTCTTTCTCGTGCAGGATGGCTTGTGTCAGTTCTTCTCCTGAGGCGGTGTCGGCGATGGGTGTGGCTCCGAGGTTGTTGAGATAGTCGTTGACCAGTTGCCGTGCCTCATTTTCTTTTCCTGTGCGGGCTTGTGCCTCGGCTGCGATGTAGAGTGCGCTGGCATAGCGTGTCTGGTCGATATAGGTGTTGGCGAGTCCTTTCTTGTTGCGCAGGTTGTATTTGCCGAGCAGGGTGCGTGTGGCTCCGTCCATGTCCATCGGGTATTCGTTGATGTCTTTTCGTGCGTCGGTGGGGCTGAGCAGGAGGGCGGGGTTGAGGGCGAAGTAGTCGCCTTTCTGTGCGTCATATTCGATGGTGGCGTAGTAGGGGGTGGAGGTGTTGAAGGCGAAGATGCGTCCTTCGTAGGTGTTGGTTTCCCACAATCGGCTGTAGTTTGTGGCTGAGAGGGCTCCTGCTGGCATCTCGTGGAGCAGTTGCTGGGCGTGTGTGAGGGCTTCTTCGTAATGTCCTGCATAGAGTTCCAGTTCGGCGAGCAGGCAGATGGCGGCTCGTTGGGAGAGCCATCCGTTCTGTCTGGGTGGGTTCTCTACGGCGGCGGCTTCGGTGAGCAGGGTGCGGATGTAGTGGGTGCAGTCGGCTATGGATGAGCGTGGAGGAAACTCTAGTCCGACGACACTTTTGAGTATGACACCGTCGGCATCAGCGCGATAGGCTGGAGCGTAGAGGCGAAGGAGTTGGAAGTAACAGAGGGCTTTGAGTGTTTTGGCTTCTGCTGCGATGATGTTGAGTTGCTCTGGTTGGTCGGTCTGCACGTTGGGCAGTCGCTCCAGTAGCACGTCGCAGTTGGCTATGCAGTTGTAGTAGGCCAGCCACAGGTCGGTGGCTAACTTGCTGATTTCTTTGTCTTGCCAGTTGTAGAGGTTCTGCTGCTCCACGTCTTTGCCCGAAAGGGAGGTGGGGCAAAAGTCTCCGGCGAGCAGGGAGAGTTCGTACTCGTAGTGTGGGTAGAGCAGATAGCATGAGGTGAGCAGCGAGCGTGCCGACTCGGTGGTAGTGATGGCATCGGGGTCGCTGTAGAGGTCTGGTGGCGGCACGTTGACCGAACAGGCTCCCAACCCCCAAAGGGGGAGGGCTAATGCGATGTGGATGAGTAGTTTCTTGTAATTCATATCTCTTAAACTTTCTCTCAGAAGGTGACGCTGAGGTTGAACGTGAAGACGGGTTGGGTGGTGCCGGCCAGTTGTCCGCTTTCGGGGTCGCTCTCGTTGTAGTTGGTCCAGGTGAAGAGGTTGCTACCTTGCAGTCCGAGGGTGCAGTACTGCACAAAGGGCAGGTGTTTTTGTGTCCATGCGGAGGGAAGTCGGTAGCGGAGGGAAATCATGGAGAGTTTGAGGTAGTCGCTCTTGCCTACGGTGCGCGAATTGGGGTAGAGGGCTATGTTTTCTTCGGCTGTGGCGGAGGTGTAGAAGGGTGTCCAGTAGGTTTTGTTCTCGTCGCCTGCGCGGAACCACATCTTTGGGGTCTGTCCGCTGACGGCGTTCTTGTTGGCCGAGTCGCGGTTGCGCACGTAGGTGTAGTTGTAGCGTTGGATGCCGCCATGCACGTAGTAGAAGTCGATGTCGAGGTCGAATGTCTTGTAGCCGAAGTTCATGCTGATGGTGCCTGTGTAGGGCGGAGTCATGTGTCCCAGGGCCACCACGTCGTCTTTGGTGAGGGGTTGGGTGGCTTGCTTTTCTTGTCCGTTGCCGTCGCGGAAGACAGGATAGCCTGTCATGGGGTTGATGCCGAGGGAGACGGGGCCGTAGAGCATGTCGTATGACTTGCCTATCTCGTAGTCTGGCACGAGGGCTTCTTCGTAGGTGTAGATGCGGTCGGCGTAGTAGAGGTCGAGTACTTTGTTTTGGTTGTAGGCGAGGGTGGTGCCGATGCTCCAGCGCCAGTCGATGCCGTTGAGGATTTTGGCGTTGAGGGAGAGTTCGATGCCTCGATTTTGCAGCACTCCGATGTTGCGCTTGAGTGTAGTGAAGCCTGTGGAGGTGGGGATGGGCACGTCGAGCAGGGCTTGCTTGGTCTTGCGTGTGTAGAAGTTCATGTCGATGGTGAAGCGCCGGAAGAGTTCGAGCGAGAATCCGAAGTCGGTGGATATGTTCTGCTCTGGCACCAGGTCTTTGTTGTAGAGGGTGACGAAGTCGAGGGGACGTGTGCTTTCGTAGTTGCTGGTGGCAAACTGGAAACTGGCTACGGTTTGGGATGCTGACACGCCGTTGAGGTTGGCGGTCTGTCCGTAGGAGGCTTTCAGGTTCAGATTGGTCAGCCACTTGCTGTCTTGCAGAAAGGCGTAGTGGGTGGGTGTCCAGCCGATGCCTACGGCCCAGGCTTTGTTCCATCGTTTGTCGCGGGGCAGCACGGAGGAGGCGTCCATCTTCAGTGTGGCATAGAGGTCGTAGGTGCCGTCGTAGGTGTAGCCTGCCACGCCGCCGAAGCCCAGTTGCGCTGTCTTGTCGCGTGTGGCACTGACATAAGGCTGTCGAGTGCCGCTGAGCGACTGGTTGATGGCGGCTGGCGAGCAGATGGTGCCTACGCCATAGCCTCGCATGAGTTGATTGTCGATGTCGGTGCGGTAGTAGTCCATGTTGGCTCCGACGGTGAGGTCGTGTCGCTCGGCAAAGGTGTGGGTGTAGGTGGCACGTAGGTTGGTGGTCACGTTGGTGGTGGTGTTCTTAAACTTGCTGTAGATGCCACGGGCCAGTTCGGCTACACCACCGTGGGTTTCGGAATAGGCGGTGGAGGGGGTGAACTGGAAGCCTTCGCCCAGCAGAAAGTCGAGTCCCACCACGGCAGACACGTCAAGTCCTTCGAGCGGGGTGAGATTGAGGCTTACGCTGGCTCCGCCGCTCTTGTCGGTGTTTTCGGCCTGATACTGGTGCATCAGGTCATCGTAGGTCTGGCCTGGATAGGACCAGAGTTGGCCGGTCTTTTGCTCGTAGGGATTCAGTTCATAGACGAGCGAGGTGGGGTTGCTCGAGGTGCCGTTGGGTGTTTTGGTCTTGGCATAGGCTCCATCGACGCTGAACATGAGGTAGCCGATGCGGCCGATGCGCTGGTCGAGGTTGAGCCGCATGCCCATGCGCTGCTTGCTGTTGCCCTCGATGCGGCCTCCCTGGTAGGCATAGTTGCCTGAAATGTAGTAGGAGGTCTCGCCATTGCCGCCTCTGACGCTGACGGAGTGGCGGTGGTAGATGTTGGTGCGCAGCAACTGCTTGAACCAGTCGGTGTTGATGCCACGCAGTGAGTCGAGTTTGGCTTGCCCGTCGCTGATGAGTTGTGCGAGTTTGGGGTCATCGGCATGGTACTTATTATAGTAGTCAGCGCTGTAGCGGTAGCCAGGGGTTTCAGGGTTCTGGAGCAGTCGTTCGAGTTCGAGTTTCTCGGCTGAGTTCATCATGCTGATGCCGCGTCGGCCCCGGGTGGTGAGGCCGATGTTGGTGGAATAGGTGATGGTGGGTTTTCCTTGGTATCCGCGCTGTGAACTGATTTCGAGCACTCCGTTGGCGGCCTTGACTCCGTAGAGGGCACAGGCGGAGGCGTTTTTGAGTACTTTGATGCTCTTGATGTCGGTGGGGTTGAGATTGTAGAACACGTCGGGACTGATGACTTTGCCGTCGAGCACGTAGAGGGGTTCGTTGGTGGCGTTGCCCTTGCGCAGGGAGGAGTTGCCGCGTATGCGTATTTGAGGTTTGGAACCGAGTTCGCCGGTGTTGATGACGACGAGTCCTGGCACTTGTCCTTGCAGGGAGAGGGCGAAGTCTATCATGGGTTTGGCTTCCACGCGTTTCATGTCGATGCTTTCCACTACTCCTGCTTTGTTGCGCAGGTCTATCTCGTTGATGTTGGTGCGGGCGGTCACTGTCACTTCTTTTATCTGCAGTTCGGAGGCCACTTGCAGGCTGTCTTGTGCATGGCAGGTGAGGGTGCCGATGGCGCTGAGGCATAGGGGCAGGCTTTTCCTGATGGCTTTTCTTATCTCTGTCGTATGTGGCATGGGTTTGCTCTTTTTTCGGATGGTTGTTTGTTGTTTGTGGTGAGTATGAGGTTTAATAATCACCCAGGGGGCTTGGCTTTTGCCAGTGTCTCTGTTTTTGGGTGCAAATTTAGTTGTTTCCCATGTTTTTTTCTTCATGTTTTTTTGTTTTTTGATGTTAAATACTCACTATTGGGGGGGTGGATGGGGTGTTTTTGTTTTTTTTTGTGTACTTTTGCACGATGATTCTTTGTGAGTAACTGTTCAGCGAATGATAATAAGGAGGAGTGCCCTGTCGGGCAGAAATCCAACAAATCTATTCAAATCTGTCAAATCTTTATATTTTTTGCCATGGGGATTTGTTTGATTTGTAAAGATTTGAAAGATTTCTCGCCATAGGCGACTCAAAAGGATGATTCGCTTTTGTGGGTTGAGTGTTTTTTATCGTTCATTGTTAATTGTTCATTGTTAATTATTAATTGTTCATTGTAAATTGTCAATATATGGATAGTGGTGCTTTGGTGTGGGCGGTGCTGTTTGTGGTGCTGCTGGTGGCGGTGGGTGTGTATGTGGCTTTTCGTCTGGGGGCTCGCTCGGTGCGGCACCGGATGGAGGCTGAGGCGGCTCGGCGTGAGGTGGAACACAGGCGGGCGATGGAGGAGAAGGGTCGCCGTGCGCTGGAGGGTGCGGCTCAGAGGCTGATGGCTCCGGCTACGCTGGTGGTGGGTGGTCTGCAGGGGCTGCTGGAGGTGGGTGGATTGTCGGATGAGGTGAAGGGGAAGGTGGAGATGGTGCTGAGGAGCGGGCAGTTGCTGCTGCATCAGGTGAATCTGTTGCCGCTGGGCGGCAGCGGGCCTGTGATGGCTGGGGTGGAGAGAGTGTTCCAGCCTCAGCCGTCTGTACCTTCTTCCCAACCTTCCATACCCTCTCCCCAGCCCTCTATACCCTCTCCCCAGCCCTCCTCCTGTGATGGGGAGGGTGACTCCAGACCGGATGGTGCTCTCCCCCTCACAGGGGGAGATGGAGAGGGTATGAAGAGTGGTTTGCTGACGTTGCTGATGGTGGATGACAGTGCGGATATGTGTCGGTTTGTGCGTGATTATTTCAGGGGTGACTACAGGGTGTTGACGGCGAGCGATGGGGCGGAGGCGCTGAGATTGCTGGAGGGTGAGGATGGAGTGAATGGCGGTGGGGTTGATTTGGTGGTGAGTGATGTGGCGATGCCGGGGATGGATGGGCTGGAGTTGTGCAGGAGGGTGAAGTCGGACTTGAGGTGGTCGCACATTCCGGTGATTCTGCTGACGGGCCGCCGGGCTGAGGAGATGGAGATGGAGGGGCTGAAGATGGGGGCTGATGACTATATCACGAAACCGTTTAATGTGGAGATGCTGAGGCTGAGGGTGAAGAGGCTGATGGAGAAGAGGGAGGGAAGGCTGAAGCGGTTTAGGGAGGGGTCGGATGTGGCTGCGGGCGACATCACGATTTCGTCGGTGGATGAGCAGTTTATCGGGCGGGCGATGAGGATTTGTGAGGAGAGGATGGCTGACTCGGAGTTTTCGGTGGAGGTGCTGGGCCACGAACTGGGGCTGAGCCGCACGTATCTGTATAAGAAGTTGGTAGGCATCACGGGGAAGGGGCCGGCGGAGTTTATTCGCACGGTGAGGATGAAGCGGGCGAAGCAGTTGCTGGAGCAGACGCAGATGCAGATGACGGAGATTGCTGCCGCGCTGGGCTATGGCTCGCCGAAGCGTTTCACGGAGAACTTTAAGGCTGAGTATGGGGTCTCGCCGTCGGAGTATGCGAGGAGGGTGAGGAAGTGAGTGGAGTTAAAGGAGTTAGAAGTTAGGAGTTAGGAGTTAGGAGTTGCCATGCGGCTTGCTCCTGAAGAAAAACGAACTGGATAGCCAACTCCTAACTCCTAACTTCTAACATTAACAATTAACAATGAATAATTAACAATTAACAATGAAAAAATATGAGAGATTTTAAGGATTTGAAGGTGGCGGTGGCTGGTACGGGCTATGTGGGCCTGAGCATTGCCACGCTGCTGGCACAGCATCATGAGGTGATGGCTGTGGATGTGGTGCCTGAGAAGGTGGACTTGATTAACCAGAGACGGTCGCCGATTCAGGACGAGTATATTGAGAAGTTTCTGGCTGAGAAGGACCTGAAACTGACGGCTACGCTGGACGGGCGGGCTGCCTATGCGGATGCGGACTTTGTGGTGATTGCGGCTCCGACGAATTATGACCCGGTGAAGAATTATTTCGACACGAGCCATGTGGAGGAGGTCATCGACCTGGTGCTGGAGGTGAACCCGGAGGCGGTGATGGTGATTAAATCGACCATCCCCGTGGGCTACACTGAGAGCCTCTACCACAAGTATGGCTACACCCTCCGCCTCCTCTTCTCGCCCGAGTTTCTGCGCGAGAGCAAGGCTCTCTACGACAACCTCTATCCCTCGCGCATCATCGTCGGTTCGCCCAAGCGCATCGAAGTGAAGTGGGCCGACGAACTGAAGGAGGCTGCACAGACGTTTGCCGAACTGCTGAAGGAGGGGGCTGTGAAGGAGGACATCGACGTGCTGCAGATGGGGCTGACGGAGGCTGAGGCTGTGAAACTTTTTGCCAACACGTATCTGGCGCTGAGGGTGTCTTACTTTAATGAACTGGACACTTACGCTGAGGTGAAGGGGCTGGATGCGCGGGCTATCATTGAGGGTGTGGGGTTGGACCCCCGCATCGGCACGCACTATAACAACCCGTCGTTTGGCTATGGTGGCTACTGCCTGCCGAAGGACACGAAGCAACTCTTGGCGAACTATCAGGATGTGCCGCAGCAGATGATGACGGCCATCGTGGAGAGCAACCGCACGAGGAAGGACTTCATTGCCGACCGTGTGTTGCAGATGGCGGGCTACTACAGTTACACGAACCGCATCCGCTGGAACGAGGCGACGGAGAAGGAGGTGGTCATCGGGGTGTTCAGACTGACGATGAAGAGCAACTCGGACAACTTCCGCCAGTCGAGCATCCAGGGCATCATGAAGCGCATCAAGGCGAAGGGGGCCACGGTGATTATCTATGAGCCGACACTGGCCGACGGCACTACGTTCTTCGGCTCGAAGGTGGTGAACGACCTGGAGAAGTTCAAGGAGATGGCGCAGGCCATCATCGCCAACCGCTACGATGCGTGTCTGGACGATGTGCAGGAGAAGGTCTATACGCGCGACATCTTCCGCCGCGACTGACCCTTGCAACCTCGGCACTAAATTGAAATTGATAATGAACAATTTAAGTGAAAAGTGAATAGTGAAAAGTGAAAAATCTAAGTAACTTTTACTAATGAGTTGCCAACAAGCCGAATGGCAGGTAACTTAGATTTTTCACTTTTCACTTTTCACTTCTAACAATGAAAATTGAGTTCGTTTTGTTATGACACTGAAGAAAGGCTTTCTCACCCTCATGTTCGTGGCTGTGGCTCTCGCTGCCTCGGCTCAGTCGTTCACCCTGCGCCTGCTCAACCATTGGGACAACCCCGACGGAACGGTGGAGCGTGGCTATGCTGGACGTTCCATCTGGAAGTGGGAGGAGATTCCTGAGGGGAAGGCTGCGATGCCCAAGGCTCTGCGGGAACGATATGAGGAGTATGGGCGCATCAATCGGGAGTATGGCATCAATGGGGCGGTGCTCAACAACGTGAATGCGAAACCGGTGGCACTTTCCATGCCCATGCTGAAGAAGACGGCTAAGATTGCCGACGTGTTGCGCCCCTATGGTCTGAAGGTGTATCTGTCGGTGAACTTTGCTTCGCCCAAGGCATTGGGCGACCTCGACACCGCCGACCCGCTGAACCCTGCCGTGCAGCAGTGGTGGGCGAAGAAGGCGAAGGATATTTATCGTCTCATCCCCGATTTCGGCGGCTTTCTCGTGAAGGCTAACAGCGAGGGCGAACCTGGCCCCATGGACTATGGCCGTACCCACGTGGATGGGGCCAACATGCTGGCCGAGGCACTGAAGCCCCACGGCGGCATCGTGATGTGGCGCGCCTTTGTCTATTCGGCCAAGTCGGCTGACGGAACCCGGAAGACTCCTGCCCAGATGGCCTACGAGAGCGACCGCGCCAATCAGGCCTACGAGGAGTTCGTCCGATTCGACGGGCAGTTTGCCTCCAACGTCATCATCCAAATCAAGAATGGCCCCATCGACTTTCAGCCCCGCGAGGCCATCTCGCCGCTGTTCTTCGGGCTGAAGAAGACGAAGGTGATGGCGGAATTTCAGATTACTCAGGAATATACGGGCGAGAGCATCCACACCTGCTTCTTGGCTCCGATGTGGCGGGAGTTTTTCGATATGCTTGCTTTTGGCTCTTCTGGGCTTCCCTCCAATCTTGTGGGACTTGCAGGGGTGGCCAACATTGGCGACAGCCCCAACTGGACGGCCAACGAACTGGCCATGGCCAACTGGTATGCCTTCGGACGTCTGGCCAACGATTTCTCGACACCCTCGAGGGTGATAGCCGAGGATTTCCTCCGTTCCTACTACAAGACGGACAACCCCGATTTCTTGCAGCCCATGACGCAGTTGCTGCTCAAGAGCCGGGAGGCGGTGGTCGATTACATGATGCCGCTGGGACTGCACCACATCTTTGCCGGTGGCCACCACTATGGGCCTGAGCCTTGGTGCGCTCCCAAGGGATGGAGGGAGGACTGGTTGCCGCGCTTCTACCATCGGGCCGACACGGTGGGGCTGGGATTCAACCGCTCTGACCACGAAGAGCCGTGTGTGGCTGGTGCCGTTGGCTCCGGCAATGTGAGGCAGTACCCCGAGCCTTTGCGTACATTATATAATAATAAGGAAACTTGTCCCGAAAACCTGCTGCTGTGGTTTCACCATGTGGCGTGGAGCCACACGATGCAGAACGGACTCTCGCTGTGGGATAACCTCTGCTACACCTACGACCGTGGGGTTCGTCAGGCAGGGGATTTCCTGAAGACTTGGGAGTCGCTGCGCCCTGTCTGCTGTGGGGGTGAGGCTCCCCTGATGGATGCCGAACGCTATGAGCAGCAGCGGTGGCGATTCGAGCGTCAGGCCAAAGACGCTCAGTGGTGGCGCGATGCCTGCTTGCTCTATTTCCAGCAGTTCTCCCGTCAGCCGCTGCCCCACGATTGCCCGCCTTTCCGCTACTCGTTGGAGCAGGTGATGAACTATCGCCTGGACATGGACAACTATACGGCGGCTGACCCAGCGAAGTTGCCGTAATTCAGCGGCATGTCCAATCCATTTGACATAATAGAAAAGCCCTCCCCCCGAACCTTGCTGAAAGGTTCGGGGGGAGGGCTTTTTTTGCAATTTACTGAATAATCTTCTTCACAGTTCCATCGCTGTAGCGAACGATGTTGAGTCCCTTCTGCAGTTCGCCTACCTTCAGGCCCGATGGGGAGAAGATGTCCTGAATGTGGACGTTCTGAACAGTCACACCCTCGATGGCATCGGGGATGGTCGTGCCTCCGTTGATTTTCACCTGAACGTTTTTGGTGTCGCTCGACTCAGCAATGCTGGTGACGATTTGAGCCAAGAGGCTGGGGTAGGCGCTGTTGTTGAGCATGGTCTCAACCTCTTGATTGCCAGGGAAGAGGTCGCCACGCAACGAGGTGCAGTACTCATCGGTAAAGCCCGTCAGCAGGTTGGAAAGGAGTTCGCCGTCGGCAGGAACAATGGTCATTCTCTTCTTCGAGGTCGAAGAATAAAGATTGTTCACCCGATTGGCTGACCAAGCAGATTCGTCGTACTGGACATGAGTGACGAGCAGGCCGTGGCACGGGCCATATTTGGTGTAATAATAGGTGCTTGGACAGCCCAGAGCCATGTCGAACTCAATGTTTTGACGGTTCTCTATGATGAAGTAGTCGTTGCCTGAAGGGTCATCGGGATTAGTAATCTTATAGCCAAACCCACCTGCCGACATGGGTTCCAAATCCAGTGTGATGGACTCCTCTGCATCAATCTCTTTCAGTGCGCGCCACCCCATGAAGTCTCTCTCGTAGGCCGAATACTCGCAGGGCTGGTTGCCTAACATCTGGTAAGCCCCCGAATCCATCAGGTCCCAACAATCCATGCAGGCTTTCTTGTTGCCCGATGTGTCGTAGAAGTCGGGCAGGCCAAGGCCGTGGCTGATTTCGTGACACATGGTGCCGATGCCGTCCTGCTGCGTAACAAGGTTTTTCTTAGAATCAACTAAGCCTACCAACTCAGCCGAGCAGCCGTAGGAGGCAAACGTGATGTTGCCAGACTCGGTGGTCACCGTTAGCGAAGAAGTGCCCTCATGTGGCCAGATGTAGTTGGGGTCGGCTCCTTCTTCGTTCTCCCCTCGTCCTGCATAGATGAAATAGACCATGTCGATGGCGTTGTTCTGGTCGTTGTCGAAGTCGCTCCACTCCACATCGAACTGACTCACAGCCTGTTTGCAGGCTTCGCTATAGAATTTTTGAATGTTGACATCCGTCTTCTGCCCCTTGCCATAGTAGGCATAACTTTCGGAGAGGGTGACAGGGCCAATCACCGTGAACTCAGGCTTGAACAGCGAGTCGGACTGGGCGATGAAATAGTCAGACACCGACCCATAGACACCGCCCGAGACACGATAGGGCTTTCCCTTAATGCCTGTTCCGTTGCAGAATTTCTGATAGTTTTCCAACACTTCAGCCGCTGTCACACCTTCTTCTGATTGCGGCTGATATTTGTCGCCCAGCGTGAACTTGAGGTCGTTGAACTGTACCAGAATGACTGGAATCTTCGGACTGCCAATGGCCGAAAATGGGGCCGTGCTCTGCTTCCCCACGCGCCGTGTCGGGCCTATCGCCACGTTGTTCTGGCTATAGTCGGTTGTGTTCAGTATGTAGTCTCGCATGATGGGCGTGTAGTCCTGCGCCATGCTGCTGAGGGTCAACAAACAGGTGAGCGTTGTAAGTGTTAGTTTCTTCATTTTATTGGTGTTATGGATGATTCGGATGCAAAGTTACACAAAATTAGTGAAAAGTGAAAAGTGAATAGTGAAATTTAAGTGAATAGTGAATAGTGAAAAATCTAAGTTACCTGCCATTCGGCTTGTTGGCAACTCATTAGTAAAAGTAACTTAGATTTTTCACTTTTCACTATTCACTTTT
>OCVV011361363.1_pt1 | contig 17385 bp, 14 predicted proteins | sample 1539721 | NCBI WGS metagenome assembly OCVV01 (sample SAMN02144230, study PRJEB22623) | gut metagenome | biome: sheep rumen | host: Ovis aries | place: New Zealand | reverse complement strand
GCACTAAGTTGACCAACACCAAATAATTCATTTGGTTTGTTGTAAATAATCATAATTGCGCCAATAGTTGCAACAAGAGCATAAACAATATTATTTACAAATCTAGTAGATGGATTAGTTAAGCTAGAATAGAATTGTGCATCAATTCCTGCTTTATAAAGCTTAGCATCTAACTCATTAAATTTTTTAATATTTTCTTCAGTCATACCATAAGATAACACAATCTTTTGATTTGTTATCATTTCATTTTCAAATCCGGACATCTCACCTTTTATATCAGTTTGAATTTTAAATGTTTTAAAAGTATGACTTGAGATAAATTTAGCAACAAATATTGATAATGGAGTTAATACAATTACCAATAATCCTAAAATCCAATTCATATATAACATTAATCCAATAGTGATTAAAATAGTCAATATACCAGTTGTAAATTGTGTAAATCCTTGAAGTAAACCATCTGCAACTTGATCAGTATCATTAATGATACGTTGCATAACATCACCTTCAAGATGTGAATCAAGATACTTAACAGGAACATTTAATATTTTTTTAAATGCATCCTTTCTTAAATCGAAAATAACCTTATATGTTATTCTGTTTAGCATATAATTCATCAAAAATCCAAATATAAACCCAATTGAACAAATTATAATTAACATATATATCAAATTATTTAAATTTGACATTTTGAAATCTGGTTTAGAAGAAAATAAATCAATTGCCTTACCGATAAAGACAGGGCTTATCAATGTCGCAACAACAAAACATAGTGCTAGAATAAATGAAACAACTAACCCCAAAATATATTGCTTGGCATACTTAAATAAGAATTTAAGTAACCCTTTATTTTTCTTTTTATTCATTTATTCCACCTCCTATATGTTGAGATTTGCATATTTCCTGATAAACTGCATTATTCTTAAATAATTCATCATGAGTTCCATATCCAACAATGTTACCCTTATCAAGAACAACTACCTTATCACAATGTAACATATCACTAGCTCTTTGTGAGATTTCAATAATAGTCTTATTGATACTCTTTAAAGCTTTTGCAAGTTCCAAGCTAGTTTTAAAATCAAGAGCTGACTTTGTATCATCTAATATCAAAACATCGCTATTTTTAGCTAATGCCCTCGCAATCGCAAGACGTTGTTTTTGACCTCCAGATAAATTCTTACCACCTTGATATAAAACTTCATCCAACTTATCTTTTGTATTATTTACAAACTCACTCGCTTGTGCAATATCAATATATTTCATTATTTCTTCATCAGTAATATCTTTATTACTAAGTCGAATATTATCACGAATTGTACCTGTAAATAAGATAGCCTTTTGAAATACTTGAGATATATTTTTTCTTACAAAATCTAATTTGTAATCTTTAATATCATTACCATAAAATAAAATCCTACCACTTGTTACATCGTAGAAACGATTTAAAATATTTGCCAAACTAGTTTTACCACTACCGGTACCACCAATAACCCCTAGAATCATACCTTTTTTAATTGTTAAATTGATATTACTTAAAGCGTTTAAGGATTCTGTATTATATTTAAATGATACATCTTCAAGCACAAATGGTGTATCATTTTTAAATGAATCTAAATGACCATCTTTAATTGAACTAGATTTGTCAAAAACTTGATTAATTCTTTGACTAGAAGCACGAGCTTTAGTAAAAACTACTACAAGGTTTGCGACAACCATTACTGCTAACTGAATTTGAATAAGATAATTATATAAAGATTGAATATCTCCTTGTAAAAGATTACTAGATTTAAAATTTAAACCAGATACGTATAACACAAGAATAATTGCTATATTTGTAATCATGAATACCATTGGGTTTAATAGTGCATTAATTTTTCCTATATTAATCTGTATATTTCTTAATGAAACACCTTCATCACAATATCTTACAAATTCTTCTTTTTCTCTATTAAAAGCTCTAACAACTCTATTACCAGAAATATTCTCTTTAGTAATATTAGTCAAATTATCTAATTTAGCTTGTGCAATCTTATTCTTCTTTACTTGGATACGCATCAATAAAATAATAATAAAGAATAACAAAATACCACTACACATAAATATAAATCCAGCTGTAGTATTCTTAATAAAAGACAAAACAGTAGCACCAATTATTAAAAATGGTGCACGTATTACTAAACGTATTAGCATGGCAACACTTGATTGAACATTATTTATGTCACTATTTAAACGAGTTAATAAACTTGAGGTAGAAAAATCATCTAATTCTTTAAATGATAATTCATTAATATGTTTAAATAAATCATTTCTTATATCAGTACCCACTCCTTGTGATACTCTTGAAGCCATAAACTGGCATACCAAAGTGCTTAATAAACCAATAATAGCGAATAATAATAAAAGTCCACCACGAGATAAAACAAATTTTACTTGCTCATCTTGATTATTAAAAGACCCATTAATCCCCTTATCAATCATGTTACCTATAATCAGAGGTACTAATAATTCAAATATTACTTCAACAAACTTGAACATAGGTCCAAGTATAACTTTTACTTTATATTTTTTTAGATATTTCATATATAATCTAAACATTTAAATCACCTACAGGTTGTATTATAGCACTTATGTGGTATACTTTAAATATAAAAATGTGCTATTATATATACTAGAAAGGTATAGATTGTATATGGATATTAAAGAATTAAATTATTATAAAGAAGTCGTAGAATGTGGTTCAATTTTAAAAGCTAGTGAAAAGCTGCACATCTCTCAACCTCCTCTATCAAGAATGATGAAAAATCTAGAAATTGAACTTAAATGCCAATTATTCATAAGAGGTAGAACATTAAAGTTAACTGATGCTGGAAAATTATTATATGAAAAAGCTCAGGCTATACTTGATTTGACTAATTCTTCTTTAAGAGAATTAGAAAATCTAAATAAAACTGAAGGACATACCTTAAATATCGGTATCGTATCATCAAGTACTTCTCTTTTATATAATAAAAATCTAACAAATTATTATAAAAAGCATCCAAATACTAAATTTAAAATTGTTGAATCTAACACATTTAACTTACTTGATATGTTAGATAAGCGAATTATAAATTTAGCAATAACACGTACTCCATTTGATACAACGCAATATAAAACTATTCAATTTAAAAAAGAACCCATGGTATTAACAAGTAATACTTTTTTAGGTGAAACTATTAAATTAAGTGACATTTCTAATAAAAAAATTGTAATATATCGAAGATTTTCAAAAATTTTATCTGATTTATTTAAAAGAAATAATCTAATATTGAATATAGTTGCATTAGTAGATGATGCTAAAACAGCAATCCTTTTGGCTAATACACTAGGCGTATCTGCAATTGTTCCGGAGGGTGCTTATAAAACAATAGGCAAAGATATATATTCTTCTATAATAGACGAAAAAAGTCTAGTAACTTCTCTTACTGCAGTTACTAGACTAGATGAAGATATAGAAGAAAAATATTTAGATTTTATTAAATATTTATCTCTATAGATCAAATTCACCATATTCACAACCCATATTTTTACAAGTTAAATCATCAATTAATTTATATTTTTTTCCTTTTCTATAAATTTTAATGTTGCAAATACCATTTCCACCATTCCAAAGGTTGGAGAACTTCTTTTCACCATTAGGATCAATGTATCTTACTTTTATCATATCATTTTTATTACAACTTCCGTTTAAATAATATACATAATCTTTGTTCTCTTGTGAAACATGCCAAATGATTTGATCACTTGTTTCTTCACAATCAAATTTAGTTTTAACTAATGTATGTAATTTAGAAAAATTAAATTCATACATTTTCCCTTCAATAAAGAAAGCACTTAAGAGCTTTCTTTTTATTTTTATGTTATAAACCTTAGGGCAACCTCCACCTATATCAAATACACTATTTTTGTATTCTTTATTATACAAATTAGAATATATATTATTACTAGACAACCAGACCCATGGACTTGTAAATCCACGTCCCCAGTTCTTATCTGCATAACCAAATGATTTATCAGGAATTATTGAATATTTTTTGCCATTTAATTCGATTTCACCACTATAAGAAGATTTCATACCTTCAGCATGCCAATACATTTGGAAAGCTTTAATAAAACGAAGAAATTTACTTGTCCCATATCCAACATTAAATGGTACTTCTTTTTTTATATTTATATTCCATTTAACACTACCTAAATCACTAAATGCGTTTAAATATCCAATATCATCTTTTGTTATTTCAAATTCTCCAGTTGAATTAGTTTCATTAAGATTACCATATTTTGATTCAACGCTAAATGGTATATTATAATTTATATTAACTGAATTTAAATCAATGAACTTATTTAATTCAATCTTATCTTTACCCCAGTGTCCAATTTTAATCATCAAAAATTTAGGTTTTTTAGTTTTTAAGCCAAGATCAAATTCTCCTTTAGCTTTAGGATTAGTAATAAAAAATTCCAAAAAGAAAGGCACTTCATTATTGTCTTCATCTCTTGCGGTAAAACTATGCCACCACCAATCATAACCATGGCGTGAGAATGATTCGGTCAACATGCATCTATCTTTATCAATACTTTTTTTGTTAAACATATGATCACCTCTTTATTTTAATTATATCTTTAAAAAGAAAAAAAGTAAGGATTTTCCTTACTTTTTAGTAGTTTTCTTTGTTGAACTTGAAACTTTTTTAGTAGTAGTTGCTTTTTTGGTTTCGCTACTACTCTTTTTAGTTGCAGTCTTCTTTTCAGAAGGAGCTTTAACCTTTAAAGTATTAGAAGATGTACGAGTAGTTGATTCACTATTTTTATTAAGTTTCTTAATTTCAGCCTTAGGCTTTGGAACTTCTTTTAAAATACTAGGATTTTCAGGACTATCTTTAAGAACAACTTTTTTACTAGCAACTGCTTTACGATTAGCTCTTCTTTCTAAATCTTCTAATGTATATTCACGGCGAGTAATTAATTCTTGTCCTTTAGGAATGGCAAGACCATGTTTTAACATTAAATTTCTAGTCTTTAATTCATAAGTGGCTTCAATAAATCTCTCAGATACACCACGAACTAGCACTTGTTGACCATGTTTAAATGGTGCTTGTAGTATATAATACATTGTAGGGCAATTAGATAAAGCTTCAAATTCAAGATTTTGTACATAATAATAGAAACGTGCTAAACGTTCAAGTGAATCATCACCATCTGCAAAGAAATTATCAATATCTGCACAAATCTTAACATAATTTGTAGCAGCTTTCTTACTTGCAGACATATTAGTAATAATTGGTTTTAACAATGGATAGAATCCGATAATCAATTGTAAGAAATCTTTTGTTTCAGCTTTTCTTAATGAAGCTAATGTAATAAAGATTAATACAATACCTACAAGTAACATCGCATAAATATAGAAGAAACGAGATAAGATATAATTTCTCTTAGCTGCTTCAATTCTTACCAAATAAAGATATGAATAATCATCTGATACATGATCAGGAACAAGTACAGGAATATGTTTAACTTTAGTGGATTTAGCTTTGCTTAAACCTTTTCTAATAGCTAATTCTTGTAACTTGTTAGTCATTTCTCTGTCATATTCAATCTTAGAGAATGTCGAACCAGTTATTTCAATTTCAAATAATTGCTTCTCTAAAATAGCACTTTCTACAATATTACTTCTAAGTTGACCTGTAAGGTCCGTAATAATTGTAATTGCGAATGAAAGAATAGTCATTGCAAATCCAATTTGTTTTAATGCTTCAATTTGGCTCATGACTACAGAAATAATAGCTAAAAAATATAAACCTAATTTTAAAATTTTAGCAAGTCTATAACTAGACTCAGATGCATACTTAAATTTAAGTGCACTTTCGGTTAAACTTCGATCTTTTACTTTGTTCATAAATAGTCTCCATAAAACCCTTTTTAAACTAAATATATTATATATAATTAATTTCAAAATGTCAATTATTGTCGAAAAACGAGTGTTTTTTTAACTTACAATCGTACTAGCATCTTCAATAGTTAAATTTTGGAGCCATTTGCCTCTTTTAACTAAGATAAAACCTAGTACTGATTTTAATATGTCGAGACCTCTAACAATTAAATAAATATAGATAATATTTAAGTTAGTCGCCATAGCTAATATCCATGAGACTGGTACATATACTACTAGCATAAAGCCTGTATCAAGAATTAATGTCTCAAGAGTTCTTCCACCAGCCTTTAGTGTATAATAATAAATAATAGAAAGACAATTAGCGAATAACAATACACCATAGATAATAATTAATTTAGTTGCAATCTTCTTTTGTTCATTATCAATTTCTTTAAAAATGTTTGGTAATACAAATGAAGTTGCGACAAGGATTAATCCGGTAAATAATGATAAATATATACCTAAGAAACTTAATTTTTTATTGTCATCACGAGCTTTTACAAAATCCCCTTGTCCTAGATCTTGTCCTACAATCACTCCAATACCAACAGATAAACCTTGAATCAAAATTGTGATTATATTAGATATTGTTGTTAGTACAGAAATAGCAGCAAGTACACCATCTCTTTGACTAAAAGCTAAAGTCTGTAAAATATTACCAAGCGCAAATCCAATTTCATTAATAAATAACAAGTAAGATTTAGATAAGATTTTCTTAACAATACCTTTTTCAAATTTAAATGGTTTAAATGCGTTTCTAAAGAACAAAAACTTCTTTAACCTAGACAATCCAATTAGGAACAACATTTCACAAATACGTGAAATAATGGTTGCATAAGCAGCTCCTTTAGCCCCTTGTTTAAGACCCAATATGAATACCAAATTTAAAATAGTATTTACTACAAGTGCCACTATTGATGAATACATCGCATATTTAGTTAATCCCATTTCACGGTAGGTTGTCGAATAAATATACCCAATAGTAAATGGAATATAAGATATAGCAATTAGTCTAAGATAATCCATAGCTTCATTAAAAATAAGATTTCTATTAGTATCAGATTTACAGTATTGCCATACCAAATGATGACCAAAGATATATATTATAGGAATTATTATAAGTAAGAAAATAAATGAAGATATAATCTTAAATCTATAGCAATCTCTAATTCTATCATAATCTTTCTTACCAGTGAATTGTTGAATAAAAACACCAGCACCTTCTAATAAACCGAATATTGCCAAATTGTATAAATACGTAACCTGGTTAGCAGCATAAACACCTGAGACAGCTTCATTAGAAACTGTACCAACCATAATATTATCTAGGAATGAAACCAAAAATGTGACAAACCCTGATAACATGACAGGTAAAGCAATTTTAATAAATTTAGACAAAAAAGTTTTATCTTTAAAGCATGAAAACATACTAGAACCTCATTTCCATAAGATATTATCACATATTAAACAAAAATTAAAGTTTTTGGACCAAAATGGCGCAATAAAACTATATTTTGCTTACAATATTTGATATAATGTAAGATGTTTGAGGTGAAGTATGGAAAACAGTCGTACTGTAAAAACACATTCTTGGCTATTTAGCTTTCTTATGCTAATAATACCAGGAATTAATATTATTTATTTAATAAGTCTTGCCCTTGGCTTATCACATTATGACTCTAAAATTTCACTTGCAAGAGCTTTAATAGTTGTACTTCTTGTAATTATAGTATGTCATTTTGGATTTGTTGTAATTAAATTATCAATAAATGGTTCAACATTTGAAACACTCGGACAAGGGATTAAAGAATATTATATAAATATCTATAACAATCTTGTAGAAAGTATTAAATCATTCAAATTTAAAAATATTTTCAATTCAAAATAAAAGAAAAAATCAGTCAAATTGTTGGGATCAAACAAAATGACTGATTTTTTTATGCTTTAGAAACACCATCAACTATATCAACTAATAGAACTCCTGGCATAATTTCAGTTTTAGAATAATATTCATTCATAACTTTTTCTTTAAATGATTCAAAATCACTAGTTTTAATTAAGGCAATCGCACATCCACCAAAACCAGCTCCTGTCATACGAGATCCAATCGCTCCACTATTTCTAGCAGCTTCGGTTAATGAATCCAAATGGAAACCAGTAACTTCATAATCTTCTTTTAATGACATGTCAGAAGCATTTAAAAGCTTACCAAGAGTGTTAATATCTCCTTTGTTCAATGCTTCTACAAATTGATTAACTCTATATTCTTCACTAACTACGTGCTTAATTCTTTTTTTAATATTAATATCATCAATGAAACTTAAAGCTTCATCTAAATCATCATTACTTAACTCACATAAATTTTTAATATTATAATGATTCTTTAAAACATCTAAAGCTTTGTTGCATTCAATTACACGTTCATTATATTTAGATTCAGTTAATTTTCTCTTTTTGTTGCTCTTAAGAACAACAAATGAATAATCATCAATTGACATAGGACAATATTTATAATCAAAAGTTGCACAATCTAAAAATAATGCATTATTCTTCTTACCAAGAGAAATAATAGCTTCATCCATAATACCACTTGCAACATTACAATAATTATTTTCTACATCTTTTCCATATAAAGCGATATTTTCTCTTGAGATATTAAGATTTAATATATCAGATAAGAAATAGAATGTTAAATCTAAAATAGCAGCACTACTTGATAAACCTGAGCCAACAGGAATACGAGAATCATAATAAATATCAAATCCAGATTCAAATTTGATACCTTTCTTTTTCAAAGTGTAAAATACACCAACTGTATAAATGGCCCATTCAAACTTATTATCAAATTCTAAATGTTCTAAATCAGTTACAATTATAGAATCAAAATTAGTTGAATAAATTCTAATCTTATCATCATTTCTTTTTGCTACATTAGCATAAATATATAGACTGATACAGGCCGGCAAAACATGGCCTCCATTATAGTCAATATGCTCACCGATTAAATTAATTCTTGCGGGAGCTTTATAAAAGTATTCAGGTTTTACCCCGAATACTTCTTTAAAAGTCTTATTTTTCATCTTTTATACCAGCTGCAAGCTTAACACATTCGTAAGCTCCGTTATAGTAACCTTCCTTCTTAAGCGTATTAATACGATTAATCATATGTTTCAATAGTGATTTATCGCTAATTAAACTATCAAGCATTTGGTTCATTTGAGCCTTTTCAGGACATTCAAATGTTCCATCACCCATTTGACTAGAATAAATTGCACCATAGACTTCATGTCCACCAATGTGACGCATAAACACCTTAGGAATAGGATAATATGCTAATTCACTTGGTTTTGTTACAAGTAAATCTGCTTCAGGCATTAGTAAATTTGTTGAATAAACAGCTTCAAAAATGTTGTCATTGCAAATACAATATACGCCAGTTGGATCACTTGTTCTTAAAGTTTTTGCAAATACTTTAAATGATTCATATTGGTTAAAGTAATTTTTAGTACTTTCAATATTCTTAATTTTCTTAAGCATTTCATAGTAAACATTCTCATGATCACCAAAGTTAATAAATAAAGTAACCTTCTTTTGGTTAATATAAGGTACTAAATGCTTAACCATGTTTAAGAATAATTCAAATCCTGCACCAGCACCACCAACAGTCATTAATATTCTAAGTGGCTTACCTGATTCTATTCTTTCTAATCTCTTTAAATTATCTTCTTCAAGATTAACTAAAAGCTCGTGATCAATATAACAACCAGTCATCTTAATTGAGTCATCAGGCATTGGTTTTAAAGGCTTCTTATCAAAACCACTTAACATCTTGTATCCAAGATATGTAAATGGAGTTTGTACAGCATGAATTGCACCTTCAGATAAATGTAGTGCCATAGGCCAGTTATCAGGAATTGCATTTACGACATGAGTCATACCAGCATGAATTGCTGCTTGGCTTGGCCATGCATGAGTTGCAATATATGGAATATCCTTTGGAATATTTCTAAAAATAGGAGTTAATAATTCAGAATTCTTTTGGTCACCAGCATTATAAGTGATTTTCTTAAATCCTTCACTATTCAATGGTTCCCATACAAATTTATTGAAAAGCTTATTCCTTTGGCTGATTCTAGATCCTAAAGAATATAAATTATTTTGATATCTAATCATCTTACTACCTGTTTGATCAAAACTAGCAAGGTCTAGCCAAACAGGTGTGAATCCTAAAGCTTTAGCACAGCTAGCCATAGCCATAGATATTCTATAATGTCCAAAGCCCATTCTGATATTTCCTACAATAAGTGGTTTTTCAGGCCATGATTCGTTTGCATTTTTAAACACAATATTGCTTGCATCCATAAAATCAAGAGTTTTAATTGATTCAAAGCCTATTTTATAATCTTTATTTGAATCATCTCCAAATTTTCTTAAAAATTTCTTTTTACTCTTATTAGCTTTTTTAACAACCTTTTTAGGAATAGGGTTCCCAAAAATAACACTTGTCTTATCTTCCATTTAAAACACCTCTTGTTGTGTCATAAGCTATATTTTTCTTTGTATTATCAATTTCATAGCTTATATAAATAATTTCATTTTCTTTTCTAAATTGAACGTTTTTAGCGTTTTTAAATAAATTTAAAGCTTCAGCTAAAATTTCTTTTTTCTCATCGTCATAGCAAGAAATATTATCGCTTGTCATAAGAACACTTGAGAATAAAGAATTAATAGTAATTAAAGCTAGTTTTTGTTCATTTGATAATTCAATATTATTGTCTCTTAATAAGAACACGTCTGAATCATTTAAGAATAAATGCTTGTCAAATAAAGATCTATATACCGTATTTTGAACCGTATTTTTTGTTGAATTTCTTTCACGATGAAGTAATCTCATATAAGGAACATCATCAAATTTTAAAGAAACATCTGGTCCTACTCTTAAATAATCAAAGTTTTCATAACTATTAAATAAGTTAGCACCACAACCTAAAATTAATTTGTCAGACAATATTTCTCTTAAGAAATTATATGTATATTGTTGCCATTCAGCTCTAGTATAACCATCTGGTACGATAATAGATGCGCCATAAACAAAATCAAGTTTAAAGAAATCGAAACCTAAATCTTTAAAATAATTTAAAGATTTTCTAACATATTCCTTAGCTTCATCTTTTGTTAAGTCAAGAGAATAGAAACCGCCCCAATTACAACCGCACTTAACAGGATTTCCATTCTTTTTGATAAATAAATCAGAATGTTCTTTAAATAACTTCGAATCAGTTTCACCAGCAAAAGGCGCAACCCAAATACCAGCTTTTAAACCTTTAGCGTGTATTTTATCTACTATTGGCTTTAAACCATTAGGAAACTTCTTTTGATCAACATTTAACCAATCACCAACTTTAGTTTCATAACCATCATCAATTTGGAATAAGTTGAATCTACTATCCATTCCATCTAAACAAGACAAAATAATATCTTCATTAATATTTTGGTAATGATTATACCAAGATGAATAGCCAAATATTCTTTCACCATTTCGTACAAAATCTTTATTAAATGATTCAAGACCTTGGTAATAATTATTAAATAATTTGTAGTCAAACACTTTAAATGATTCACCTGCATGTAATTTCTTACCTACAACATCACTCACTAGACGAATGAACTTATTTTTATAATATTCAATAATTAAATATGCATTCTTATGATTCTTTGAATAAATGAAGCATGATTTATTACCTTTTGAATAAAATAAATCATATCCATGCAATTTATTTCTACTGTAATGATAGAAAGTTGAATCACCATATGCATTAAGGCCATAAGATTGACATACTTTTCTTCTTAAAAGACCTTTATTAATATTCTTTTCAACTTTATTATTATTCAATTCAAAGGAGTCTGTCCAACTTTGATAACCATTGAAAAACAAGTTACATTTCTTATCGAACTTGAAATCAATATCAATATAAGCATTGATTAACTCTATATCCGAATTAACTCGAACTGTAATAATCTTCTCATTTTCTATATTTTCTTCAATAATTTCTAAATCACTATTGGATTCCGTTGTATAAATGACTGAATCCTTTTTATAAAGTAAAAACATATAGACTCCTTTAAACAAATATTATTCTTTATCTACTTCTTGAGTAGTAATTTCTTCACTATTTAGATCCTCATCTAAATTCTCAGCTGCTAAATATTCTTTATCGCTTTCTTTTGCAATAGCTTTCATAACTTTCTTTTCATTATAGAACATAAGAATTACTGCACCAAGGCAACAGAAAACAACTGCAACTATTGCAACAATCATCAATCCTGTAGGATTTGCTGAAATGTCATTCTTAGTAACATCTTGAGTAGTGCCTAAAATTGCAAGAGAAGTAAATGCAAGCATTGCAATAGATTGTCCTAATTTCATTGCAAATGTACGAGCCGCAAAGAACATACCTTCTCTATTCTCGTGAGATTCAATTGAATCTTTTTCAGCAACGTCAGCAACAATTGATTGAGGAATAATACCAAGTAATGCCATTGGTAATGCAGCAACAATACAAATTAATACTCCGTATACATAGCTAAGTACATTAGCATCTTTTAAATCTTTTTGAGTAATTGAGCAAATAGCTGTAATTAAATAAGCCAATGCAAGTCCAAAGAAACCAGCAATAGTTAATTTCTTCTTACCAAATTTCTTAACTAAGCCATTAACAACAGGGTAGAAACAAGCACTAAGTACGGTCATAGCACCCATAAAGATCATTGTATAAGAATCGGCAAGTTTCATTGATACAGTAACGAAGAAAGGTAAACCAGTTTGGAATAAAGTTAAACCAATCCAATACATAATATCACTTGCAGTGAAAACTCTGAAATCTTTATTCTTAAATGTCTTACCAAGAGATTCAAATGCATTTGTACCAGCAGGCTTAGCTTCAACAAAATCTGTTTCCTTTAATAAGAATGTAGGCAATAACATACATACACAAGCAATAATCGCTAAAACGATGAAACAAACTCTATATGACCAATAATAACCAAGACTACCTTGTAATAAACCACCAAATACAAATGGTGTATATGCTAATAATGTACCCGCAAAATAAGTTAATGAAATATATGTAGAAATATTCATTCTATCTTCTTGTGTTTTACCAAACTCGCTAATTAAAGCGTTATATGGTGTACAATAAATTGTCATAAATGTATAGAATAATACTAAGAAAATTGCTACCCAAGCAATATTAGCAGCATAATTACCACTAGCTTCAGCATTTTCAACTGGAGCTAAGAATACTAATACTGTAATAATTGCAAAAGGAATTGCTGCAAAGCGCATGAAAGGTAATCTTCTACCTTTCTTATTCTTACTATTATCAGATAAGTTTGCAACCATTGGATCAGTTACAGCGTCCCAAACTCTACATAAAGCTGTAATTAAACCAAGAACGGTTAAGAAACCTCCAATCACAAGTCCTGAAGGAATCAAGAATTTAACTCCCCCATCATGTGTCTTGTCATTAATTAGATAGAATGCAACAAGCCACGCATTAATAATTCCCCCTAAAATTGACCAACCTAATTGACCAATCGCAAAAATCCACATTTGCTTTTTTGTTAATCTGTTCATATTTTTTCCTTTCTAAGTCAAAACTTTTTATATAATTTTATTTTAAGTTTAAAAATAGGCAATGTCAATGAAAACGTTATCATAATTTAACAAAAATATACAAAAAGAATCGATATAAATTTAATTGTGTATATTTTACGCCATTTTTGGCTTTTATCAAGATGTTTTTTAATTATTAGTTAAAAATAAAAAAAAGCGCTTTGTTTAAAAGCGCTCACTAATAGCTGATTTTACCAAGGAAAAATGTCATATCTTCTCTTCTTGTTGAATCATTTAAAATATTAAAATATTTGGTTTTATTTTGATTATAAATCTTAATATAAACATCATATGAGTTATAAGTTAAACCATATAATCCTTGTTCGATATTTTTTAAAGTAAATTTATCGCTATATTCAATAGTCTTTTCATTACTAATAAAATAAATTGTATAATATAAGTCTTTCAAATAAGGTGCATTAGTTTTAGTCTTATTATAAATTATAAAGCCTAAGTTGTTATTCTCTCTTACCACGTCAAAATAATTAATCAATGGTGCAAAACCAGAATACATATTTAAATAATTTAAGATATTTATATTATCCATCTTCAAATTAGATAAATCGTTAAGAAGTAAATTATCACAACTAAAATAAGTTAAATGAAATTCAAATAGTTTATCAATAACATCTTTAGATAATAAATTCAAATCAAAATCTTTATTTAAATATAATGAAAGATTTATATTATGTCCTTTTGACCAAGTAATGGTTGCTTGATCAAAATTATTATCAATAATTCTTTGGACTATTTGCCCATTATCATAAACACCAAACTTTGAAGTCTTTGCTAAATCTTTTTCACTAATTTCACTTAAATCACCACGTTCAATACCAACATAAGAATAAATGTAATCTAGTTTTGACAAAAAAAGTTTAGTGCTTGTTACATTTTCTAAATAAATATCAATTAATTTAGCTACATTTTGATTGCTAACAATATTTCCGCCAGACATATCACCTAATTTAGACAAAAAGCCACATTCAAACGAATAAATAGTATATGGATATAAATCAACAACTTTAACAATTTTTTCAAAATGCTTTAAAACCATATTGAAATCAGGTTCTTGATTATCTAAGCCTTGAAATTTATCATAAGTAAATCTCAATACTAAGCTAGAATTATTAGCCTTAAAACAATTAAGAATATTTTTGAATTTATCAATGGTATTATCGCTAATTTCTAAATCTTCTACATTGTTAGTTTTCTTAGAATAATAAGACAAATCTGATAATAATAAATAGAAACCAGTTGAAGTATTCTTATCAAATCCTGTGATATTTTCTTCACTCCACGTTAGGTCAATTCTTTTTGCTAACCCTTGACCATCATTTGTAATATAGTCTGTGTTGTAATCGTAACTCAAATGACTAGTTAAAATGCTATTCTTGTTAACAGTTACAGTTTCTCCCGTTGTTGGATTTGCTTGACAGCTAGTCAAACAAGCCAAACATAATAACAATAAAATAATTATCATATCACTCACCCAACTATATTATATAATAAATGATTAAATTTTACAAAATAACAAAAAAAGAACCTAAGTTCTTTTCTTATTCATTAATCTCATAACGTATATTATTATCTATTAATGTTTTTATGAACACATTGTCATCCATAAATTTATTATTTCCATAAAGATAAATAGCTTTATCACCATCACGATTCCAAAATACCACTAAGTATTTCTTCTTTTCACTTGTATAAAATTTAGAAATAGTCACATCATCAAGTTTCTCAACAGAAATTGATTCAAGCTTTTCAAATGCTCCTCTGTGATAAAATATACCATTCTTAAATTCAAACTTAAATGTAAGAATGATATAAAAACCAGTTAAACCAATTCCAGTAAGAATTAATCCTGGTATAACTAAAATAGCAGCGAACCAAACTTTTAATTTCTTAAGTTCAAATCCATAATGAATGTCTAAATAAAGTGCTAATATTCCAATTAACACAGATAATAAGGCATAAAAAATATTTTTCTTTGGCAAATTATATTTAAATGAAATGATTTTGTTATCACGTTCATAATAAGTAATATACTTATTTCCCCTAATTTTTCGCTCATTAAAAATGTCCATATCTTTTCCTCGTTTCATTTATTATATAAAATTTTATAATAAATTTAAAGTAAAAATATTAACAGCCTTTACCATCAATTGAACAAGCTTGAATTGTAGAAACGTAAATCAAATCTTTACATCCTAATTCATTTAAATATGATTCCCAATCAGTAAAAACTAAGTCATCTTTAACTAGACAAGGAATTCCAATATCGCCAATTTTAATAAGTCTATCAAAAACATTTGGATAATTATCACGATAATGTAGAAATTCTTTTAAATTCTTTAATGAAGAATTTATATCAATATATTCATATTCAATTTTAAATTTATCAAAATTAGCTTTGCAATTAACGCAATCAGAACACATTTGACTTCCGTATAATTTTATCATATATATCACCATTTCAATTTTAACAATAAACATTTAAAATATCCAATTTAATGCCTATTTAGTTTTTCACTTGTTTAGTCATAAATTCATACATAGCTTTGTTAACTTTAACACTCTCTCTTAAAGTTACACTGACAACATTGTGAACATGACCTGCTAAAATATTCTTTGTATCTATATCAAGAAAAGTATATGGCTTATTATATTTATCTAAATCTTTTATAAGATCATATGACTCATTTCTCAAAAAATCATATTTTGAAGTGGAAATAAATATTTTAGTATTTAAACCTTCAATATAAGTTTTTGGTGATAATGTTTCAAGATATTTTTTATTTTTATAGTTCTTCCCAAGCACCCATCTTTTTAATCCATCAGTCATATTATTAAGTTCGCCATAATTTTGATAATTATAAGCCGGACAATTTAATAAAACACCACTAATCTTATAATCATTTCTACCAAGAATAGTTTTATGACTTACATTAATCGCATTAAGTAATGCAAAATGGCCACCAGCTGAGTCACCGGTTAAATAAATTTCATCATATTCTAAATCAAGTTTACTAAGATTATTGTAGATAAATGAAATACATCTATTTGTATCATCAAGTTCATCTACTGTTTCTATTCTTTTATTATTAAGTCTATATTCAACCAAGGCTACATCAATACCTTTTTTCAAAAAGAATTGGGCGAAATTGAAGTTGTCATTTCTTGATGCACCAACATAAAAGCCACCATGAATATCAACTAATAATATATTCTTTCTCTCTTTATTTGTGTAATATAAATCAAATACTTGTCTTCTAGATGGTCCATAATGAATACTAGATTTATGTTTATATCTAGATCTATTTTGAAATAATCTTTTAAAGAAATTATGAACGCGTGCAATAGCCTTAAAAAAAATCAAATTATGCTTATGTAGTTTCATTATTTCATCTCACTTTGCTTACGAAGAGTTTTTGAGATTAACTTTTTAGGGACCATATGAGAAAATAGATGACCTAATTTAATTGAAAATCCAGGAACTATTTCAAATTTACCCTTAAGCATCTTTTTTACAGCGTATTCACCAACATATTCACTAGATAAGCTATGAATATTAAATTTAGCATTAGCTCTATTTTCAAAATTAGTCTTTACAGGACCAGGACATAATACTGATAATCTCACATGACTTTTCATATCTTTTAATTCTCTATAATAACCATGTGCAAGCGAATAAACAAATGATTTTGTGGCATAATATACATTCATATAAGGTGCA
>OCVV010944036.1_pt1 | contig 17393 bp, 9 predicted proteins | sample 1539721 | NCBI WGS metagenome assembly OCVV01 (sample SAMN02144230, study PRJEB22623) | gut metagenome | biome: sheep rumen | host: Ovis aries | place: New Zealand | reverse complement strand
ATATGGTTATGATGGAAAATGGGAAGATTATAGTATTGTATCCAATGATATTACTATTAACGCAGTATATACACCAAAGCAATATACAATAATATGGAAAAATAGTGATGGCTCTATTTTAAAAACTACAAAATGTGAATTTAATAAAAAGCCATCATATGGTAATGATGTTCCAACGAAAAAAAGCGATTCACAATTTGATTATACATTTGATGGATGGAGTCCAGAAATAATTGCTGCTACTATAGATACAACTTATGAAGCTGTTTACACAAAAACTCAATCTGCATCTTATAAGGTTACATATAATGCAAATGGTGGCAATAATGCTCCACAAATGCAAATTAAATCTAGAGGCTTGAGTATATACTTAAGTTCAACAATTCCATCATATGGTAACTATATGTTCGCTGGATGGTATTGTGCGAATGATGAATTAGTATATGAACCAGGTTCGTCTTTTAATATAGATGCTAACGTAACTCTTTATGCTTTGTGGGGAGAAAAATGTTCAGAGTGTAATGGAATAGGAACTGAAGATACAAGACAAACTTGTGCAAATTGTAACGGAAACGGAAAAATAACATCTACTCAATCTTGCCCTAAATGTTATGGAAACAAAAAAATATGTTCAAATTGTGGAAATGCTTCACAAACAATATTAAATGGTATTGGCGCAGTTTGTTCTAATTGTTTATCAACATCATTTAAAACTTGTCCATATTGCAACGGAAATGGTAGACTTACATCTACAAATTCTTGTTCAGTATGTGGTGGAGACGGAATCTCTGGAAGCATTCATAATTGCCCAAACTGTAATGGAAAAAAATGCTTTGTTATTGAACATTCAAAATACAATATACATTTATATGTTGATAATCGTTTAGTAAACACTCAAGTCGTTGAATCATCATTGCCTTATAAGCTACTTGTTCCAACTAAAATTGGTTATACTTTTGTTGGATGGTTTGATTCTGAAGAAGGCGGTATTCAGTATACAGATGAAAATGGCATATCTTTATCACCGTTTACTTTAAATCAAGACACTTTTTTATGTGCTAAGTGGAGTTTAAACAAATATAAAGTTACATATGATTGCGATGAACATGTTGATTTAACTGGCATGCCTTTATTCTATACAATTGAAGATAATAATCTTGCATTAAAAAATCAAAGTAGAGATTATTATACATTTGAATGGAAATTAGAAAATGAAGTTATATCATGCATCAATACTTCTATGGTTAAAGATATACTCATAGAAGGAGTGTGGACACCTATAGATTATTCTATCACCTATGATTACAGTGGTGGAAATGGTACTAATAAAACTAAATACAATGCAGAATCAAATACTTTCAAATTAAATAACCCAATCAAAGAAGGCTATACTTTTATTGGTTGGACTGGCTCTAATGGAGATGTTTTACAAAAAGAAGTTACTATAGAAAAAGGTAGTGGAGGCAATCTATCATATTTAGCAAATTGGCAAATCAATGAATATACAATTTCCTTTAATTCAAATGGTGGAAATTATATTGAACCAATAACACAAGAATATAATTCTAAGATAATGGCCAAACCATCTCTTTATGAAAAGACTTTTGATGGCTGGTACGACGAATCACTAACTATAAAGTATGAAACAGTTCCTGCATCTAATATCACGTTATATGCAAAATGGATTGACTATAAAGTAATGATTACTTTTGATGAAATATTAGACATTAGTGTTTTCGATGAATTAAACGCTAATCTATTTAATGCTACTGCAGTTGATACTGATGGCAATAGTGTTGATATTAGTTTGCAAATAATTGGTGGATCAAAAACAGTTGGTGGAACAGTATCTATAAGGTTTGTTGCGGTTGGTTTGTATGATGTTTATTCAACTACTAATTTAGCAAACATAAAAGTTTATGGAACTCCTATTCTTTCATTCAATAAAGATATCGAATATATCAATTTGAGCGATTCATTTGATAGCGCAATATTTGATGTAACTGCTAAGGATACATTTAATGGAGACTTAAATGTAGTTATTTATCCTAAGACTAATGATTATAATGCAGGAGATTCAGTTACTATTTGTTTTAAAGCAACAGATAAAACTGGAAATGAGATAATCGAAGAAAAAACAAATGTCAAAGTATATGGTAATCCAACTATTAATAGGAATGAATCTATTAAAGATATCAAAAAGTCAGATACAATATCTAATTCCTTATTTGGTATAACAGCTGTAGATAGTTTTGGAGAAGAAGTAGAAGTTGTTACTAGCATATATAGTGGCGATTTTGTTGGAGGAAATGTAATTCAACTGAGAAGTGTTGCTACAGACTCAAAAGGAAATACAAGCTCAATAACATTTGATGCCAATGTATATGATTTACCTTATATATTTAATCCTGTAAAAACAGATTTCAGTATTAACGAAGAAATTAATCTTAGCACACTTGGAATAATATCAAAGGATAGTTTTGGAAAAGTAATTCAAAATGTTGAATTAGAATTAATCGAAGGCACTTTTGATGCTGGATGCACTTTAAAGTATTTAGTTACATCGGTTGATCATTTAGGAAACACAAATACCTTAACTTTATCTAACATTAAAGTATACGGAAATCCAACTATAACATATGATTTGAGCAAAACATCTATTAGAGCTACCGATGTAATTAATGCTAATTTATTTAGCGCTATAGGGAAGGATAGCTTTAATAACAATTTGGATGTCGTTGTGTCACTTAATAGCGGAACATTACAAGGCGGTAACCTGGTTACTTTCAAATTAAAAACAATAGATTTAGTCGGAAATGAATATGAAGTTATTACTCAAGAAATAAAAGTATATTCAAGTGAAGATATTACTATTTCATATAATGTTTCATCATTAAATATCAAATTAACATCAAAAGGCGAAGAGTTTAATGCTAGTGCAACAAACAGTTTTGGTGAATCATGTGATGTTTACCTTGAAGCTGCACCAAATTTCAGTATAGAGGCAGGTCAAACAATAGATTTATATATTGTTGCAGAGGATGTTTTAGGCAACACAAAAAAGAGCAATTTAATTTCGAATGTGAAAATATACGGAATGCCAACATTAACATATTTAAGAGAAAACAATTATATTCAAAATGGAGATAGTCCATATGTACTATTTTCTGTTGTAGATAGTTTTGGAAATAATTTGTTATTTGATGTTGAAGTTGTCTCAGGCTCATTAGAAGTAAATGACACAATCACTTATAGAATTACTTCAATGGATAGAGCTAAAAACGAACTATTAGAAGATTATTTGTTAATAGTGTTAGATAATGATGAATCCATAATTGACCTATATTTAGATAATAACTTCATTGGTAGTCGAAGAATATATAAAGGTTCTAACTACTCTCTTTATAGTAATAATGGTTATGATATTGAATGGAGTATTGAAAAAAACAATAAAACCATTTTATTAACAGATAAAAAAGGGAATTGTTTAAGTGAATGGAGTCTTGAATCCGATTGCTATGTTGCTACGGCTAGTAGTATTCTCACCCAATATTCGATTACATATGAATTAAATGGGGGCGTAAACCATAATAATAATCCAGAAGAGTTTAATATTGAAAGTGAAAATATTACATTAAATGAACCAACCAAAAAAGGATATACATTTCTTGGCTGGAGTTCAATAGATTTTGATGGATTTAAAAATGTTATAGAAATACCTCGAGGTAGTACTAATAATAGAAAATATACCGCTAATTGGTCAATTAACACATATACAATAGATTATGTTCTTAATGGTGGATTAAACAACAATAATAATCAAATTAGTTTTACCTATGATGATGAAATTGTTTTGTTCGAACCTGTAAGAGAATATTACCACTTTTTAGGTTGGTATTTAAATGATAATCTTATTTCAACAATAACTAAAATTGACTTTGATATAACACTTGAAGCAAGATGGGAATGCTACTTTAAAATTTCTAACAATACAATAGTTGAAGTATGTGAATATGTAAAAGGATTTAATCTCATAGAGATACCAAGTTGTTTTGATGATTTTGTCATTGAAATCATCGGTCAAGAATCGTTCTCTAATTGCAAATTTTTAAAATCAATAACTATTCCAAATAGTGTTACATCAATAGGAGATTATGCGTTCTCTGGTTGTTCATCTCTAACATCAATAACTATTCCAAATAGTGTTACATCAATAGGAAACGATGCATTCTATAAGTGTACATCCTTAGCATCAATAACTATTCCAAATAGTGTTACATCAATAGGAAACGATGCATTCTATAATTGTCCTATTAAATATGCTACAATTTCAGCTTTTATAGTATCATACATAGATAAAGGAAAACTAAAAGAAGTGTTTATTACAAGTGGAGAATCAATAGGAAGAAGCGCATTCTATAATTGTTCATCTCTAACATCAATAACTATTCCAAATAGTGTTACATCAATAGGAGATTATGCATTCTCTCGTTGTTCATCTCTAACATCAATAACTATTCCAAATAGTGTTACATCAATAGGAAAAGATGCATTCTCTAATTGTTCATCTTTGCAATCAATAACTATTCCAAATAGAGTTAGTACAATTGGAGAATATGCATTCTATAAGTGCACATCCTTAGCATCAATAACTATTCCAGATAGTGTTTCATCAATAGGAAGAAGTGCGTTTGAAGGTTGTCAAATTGAATATGCTACAATACCAACAATCGCTGCTGGTAGTATTTCAAATAGTAAATTAAAAGAAGTAGTTATCACAAGTGGAGAAATCATGAATAGCGCTGTGTTTTCAGGCTGTTCATCATTAGAATCTATAACATTACCATTTGTTGGAAATAAATCACATTCATCAAATGATAAATGGCAATATCCTTTTGGATATATATTTGGAACTGATAGTTATACAGGAGGAGAAGCAACTACTCAATATTATTATGGTTCATCTTTAACATCAGATGAATGCACTGTATACTATATCCCATCATCACTAAAAAATGTAACTATTACAGGAAGCATATATATTCCGCAAGGTGCATTTTATGGCTGTTCATCTTTAACATCAATAACTATTCCTGATAGCGTTAGATCAATAGGAAAATATGCATTCGTTGCCTGCAGATCTCTAACATCAATAACTATTCCAAATAGAGTTAGTACAATTGGAGAATATGCATTCTCTGAATGTTCATCTCTACAATCAATAACTATTCCTGATGGTGTTGCATTAATAGGAGAAGGCGCATTCCGTTATTGTTCATCTCTACAATCAATAACTATTCCAGATAGTGTTACAACAATAGGTAAAAGGACATTCGAATATTGTTCGTCTCTAACTATTTATTGTAAAGCATCTTCAATACCTAGTGGTTGGTCTTCAGCCTGGAATCCATCGGATAGACCAGTTATTTGGGGTCATAAAGAAGAATAAAACAATAGTAAAAACATGGCTGTTCTATTATATCTTTACGTCATATTATGAATTATAAATAATTTTAAAAGAGAAAAAGTGAGGCACTACTATATTGTAAATGGAAAAGAGGATAAAGAACTAACTAGCGTTGGTTTATGGTTTGTCATTACATTTATATATTCATGTAATATTAATAGTAAAGAAGAACGATTCAAAAATGCACTTAGCGCTTTCATTGTTTAATTAAAAAATATGATATTGTAATAACAATAACTATTATATTATAATAAAAGTAGCCTTGCTCTTTCTTTTGCAATATCAAAAATCTGGAGAGAAAGATATTATATTTTAGATAATATATCTGAAGTTATGGATCTAGGTATTAATAAAAAATGCTTAGGTCCTTTTTGTTATAAAGGAGTGAATATTCTATGAAAAAGATGATTTTTATTTTCTCATTACTAATGATATTTATAGTATGTGGGTGTAATAACGAAAAAGAAACGGATCAATCTACAACAATAAAAGAATCAGAAACGGACATACAAACTTGCATTATAATTTTTGATTCTGATGGTGGAACAGAAATAGAAAGTCAACAAATGGAGAAAGGTTCTAATGCATCTAGACCAGTAGATCCAATAAAAGAAGGATATACTTTTGATTGGTGGTATGATGGTGATGAAAAGTGGAGTTTTTCAAATATCATAGTTTCAGATAATCTAATACTTAAAGCCAAATATACTCCTAATACGTATACAATTACATTTGATGCAAATGGGGGAGATGAATTAGATAAAAATTCAGAAGAAGTAGTATACGACACAAATTACGTATTGCCTTTTCCAACAAGAATAGGATATATGTTTTCTGGTTGGCAATATAATAATTCTATAATTGATGGTACTGGCATATATAAGTATGATTCAAACATAAATTTAATAGCTAGTTGGGCTCCAAATACAAATACTAAATACTTAATTAATTATTATCAACAAAATATAGATAATGATGAATATACATTATTTGAAACAGTTGAACAATATGGTACAACTGATTCAACAGTAGAAGTACCTATTAATTCATATAAAGGATTTACTAGCCCAGATAAGAAAACTACTATTATTAATCCTGACGGATCATCTGTAGTAGATTATTACTATACTAGAAATCTATATAGTATTACTATTGTTAAGAATAATGGAGAAAGTAATACAACTATAACTGAAAAATATGGAAAAGAAATAGATTTCACCAATAATATATCAAGAAAAGATTATACATTTGGTGGGTTATTTAATGATATTAATCTAACTAATGAATTTAATAGTGCTACTATGCCTAGTGATGATTTAACATTATATGTGTGGTGGGCTGAAGAAACTAAGCTATCTATTTTTGCGTATGAAATAGTAGATAATCAGGTTAGCTTAACTGAATGCGAAGATAAAGTAATCGATACCGTTGTTATTCCAAAATATGTTGGGGGAAACGAAGTTACTTCAATAGGTAATTCTGCTTTCCAAATTTGTTCAGCTCTACAATCTATTACTATCCCCGATAGCGTTACATCGATAGGAAACGGTGCATTCTCTAATTGTTCATCTTTACAATCAATCACTATCCCTGATAGCGTTACATCGATAGGACAAAATACATTCGGCAATTGTTTATCTCTTACATCAGTAACTATTTCGAATAATGTTACTTTAATAGAAAACAGTGTATTCAACTGTTGCTTAGCTCTACAATCAATTGTTATTCCAAATAGCGTTACATCAATAGGAGATAATGCATTTTATGGATGTTCTTCTCTAACATCAATAGTTATTCCTAATAATGTTACATCTATAGGATATTATGCATTTTCTAATTGTTCAGTTCTTCAATCAATCACTATCCCTGATAGCGTTACATCAATAGGTAATAATGCATTCAGACGTTGTTCATCCTTAAAAACAGCTGGTCCAATTGGTTCTGGATGCAATATTGAATTTGGCTGGGTTTCAATAATTCCTGATTTTGCATTCTCTAATTGTTCATCTCTAACATCAATAACTATTCCAAATAGTGTTACATCAATAGGAGACGTCGCATTCTCTGGTTGTTCATCTCTGACATCAATTACTATCCCAAACAGTGTTACATCAATAGGAGGTAACGCATTCTATAATTGTTCATCTCTTACATCAACCACTATTCCAAATAGTATTACGTCAATAGGAGATAATGCATTCTCAGGTTGTTCATCTCTAACATTTAATGAATATGATAACGCAAATTATCTTGGAAACGATAATAATCCTTTTTTAGTATTAATCAAAGCAAAGTCAACCAATATAACTAGTTGTAATATTAACAATAATTGTAAGCTTATATCTTCATATGCATTCTATAATTGTTCATCTCTAACATCAATCACTATTCCAGATAGTGTTACATCAATAGAAGGCTATGCATTCTCTTATTGTTCATCTTTAGAATCAATTACAATTCCAAGCAGCGTAGAATCAATAGAAAAAAATGCATTCTATGGCAGTTCATCTCTAATTATATATTGTGAATTTACTTCAGCGCCAGATGGATGGAGTACTGATTGGATAATGGGAGCTAAATCGGTTGTTTGGGGATATGTAGAAGAGTAGTATTGTCATTAAAAATAGTTAATATCCTAGTTTAACTCTTTATATCTTGTATTTATTTTTAAAATATAGTAATATATTTTAGAAAGGGCGAAGCATAAAAAACGCTTATAGAATATATTATTTTATAAATCTTCACCTTTAAGGTGGAGATTTTTATTATTAAGGAGACTAGCTATGTATCAAAAAATTGACTCTCAATTAAAGCCAACCGAAAGAGAAGACAGAATCTCTGAATTTTGGAATAAGAATGATATTTTTAACGAGACAATTAAATTAAGAGAAGGATGTCCTACTTACACATTCTTTGATGGACCTCCAACAGCGAATGGAAAACCACATATTGGACATGTTATTACTAGAGCGATAAAAGACTTATTCCCTAGATATAAAACAATGAAAGGATATAAGGTATTAAGAAAAGCTGGATGGGATACACATGGACTTCCTGTTGAACTTGAAATTGAAAAACAATTAGGATTTAGTGGAAAAGAACAAATTGAAAATTATGGTATCGCACCATTTATAGAAAAGTGTAAAGAATCAGTATTTAAATATGAAGGAATGTGGGAAGAGTTCTCTAAGAAAGTAGGATTCTGGGCTGATATGGATAATCCATATGTAACATTCCATAATGATTATATTGAATCTGAGTGGTGGGCTTTAAAACAAATCTTTAATAAAGGTTTACTATATAAAGGACATAGAATTGTTCCATATTGTCCTAGATGTGGAACACCACTCGCATCTCACGAAGTAGCGCAAGGATATAAAGATGTAAAAGAAAAATCTTGTACTGCTAAATTTAAATTAGTAGATCAAGATGCTTACTTTTTGGCGTGGACTACTACACCTTGGACACTTCCATCAAATGTCGCATTATGTATGAATCCTAATGTTGACTATGTAATGGTTGAATCAGATGGAACTAAGTATATATTAGCGGAAGCTCTAGTAGGCGCTAACTTTAAAGATAAAGAAGTTAAAGTATTAAAACACTATAAAGGTAAAGATTTAGAATATACAAAATATGAGCCTTTATATAACTTTAAAAACATAAATGAAGGCGCATATTTTGTAACACTCGCTGATTATGTTACTACTGATGATGGTACTGGTATAGTACATATCGCTCCTGCGTTTGGTCAAGATGACTACAATGTAGGTAGAAAATATAATTTACCATTCGTTCAACTTGTCGATACTAAAGGTGAAATGGATGAATCTACATTATGGCCTCATACATTCTGTAAAGATGCGGATGAAGCTATAATGAGAAATTTAAAAGAAAGAGGACTATTATTTAGAATCCTTAACTTTGAACATAGTTATCCATTCTGTTGGAGATGTAAAACACCACTCATCTATTACGCTACTGATTCTTGGTTCATTGAAATGACTAAGGTTAAAGATGATTTGCTCAAGAATAACAAGAAGATTAACTGGGTTCCTGAAACTATTGGAACAGGTAGGTTTGGTAACTGGCTTGAAAATATTCAAGACTGGGGATTATCAAGAAATAGATATTGGGGTACTCCACTACCTATTTGGATCAATGATAAAACTGGTGAAATGGTATGTGTTGGTTCAATTAAGGAACTAGTTGAATTATCTGGATGTAGCGAAAATATTGAACTCCACCGCCCTTATGTAGATGAAGTAACATGGGTAGATAAAGTAAACGGTGGAACATTTAGAAGAACTGAAGAAGTTATTGACTGTTGGTTCGATTCAGGTTCTATGCCTTTCGCTCAGTGGCATTATCCATTTGAAAACCAGGATATCTTTAAAGAAAATTTCCCTGCGAACTTCATCAGTGAAGCGATGGATCAAACTAGAGGTTGGTTCTATACTTTACATGCGATTTCAACTCTAATTTTTGATGAACCAGCATTCAAAAACGTAATAGTATTAGGTTTAGTATTAGACGCTCAAGGAAGAAAGATGAGTAAATCTTTAGGCAATGGTATTGAACCTATGGAAGTATTAAATAAATATGGCGCTGATGCGACTAGATGGTTCTTCTATGAAACATCATCTCCATGGATTTCAAAAAACGTATCTATGGACGCTATCCAAGAAGGCCAAAGAAAGTATTTAAATACTTTATATAACACATATTCATTCTTTGTTTTATACGCTAACATAGATGATTTTGATGCGACTAAATATTCATATAATTATGATGAGCTTCCAAATATGGATAAATGGTTATTATCAAAACTTAACTCCTTAATCAAGGAAGTTGATGAAAGATTATCAAGATATGAAGTTGCGGAACCATCAAGAGCGATTCAAGAATTTGTGGATATTCTATCTAATTGGTATGTAAGAAGATCTAGAGAAAGATTCTGGGCTAAAGGAATGGAGACTGATAAGATTAATGCTTATTCAGTTCTTTATGAAACACTTGTAAAATTAGCCAAATTAATCGCTCCATTCAGCCCATTTATAGCTGAAGAAATCTATAGAAACCTAGTATGTTCAATTGATAAGAACGCTAAAGTGAGCGTTCATCTATGCGACTATCCAGAATGTAATGAAGCTTATATTGATAAGACATTAGAAAAAGAAATGGATGAAGTATTAGATATCGTATCCTTAGGTAGAACAATAAGAGCTGAAAAGACTTTAAAGAATCGTCAACCATTATCTAAAATGTATGTTGTGGGTGGAGATTCACTAAACGAATATTACGCATCAATTATTGAAGATGAACTAAATGTTAAAGAGATTGAATATACAAATAATTTAAGTGGATTTGTAAACCATAATATTAAACTCAACTTTAGAAGCGTAGGCGCTAAGCTACAAAAGAACGTTAATAACGTTAAAAACGCTTTAGCTTTAGAGGAACAAGAAAGCCTTTATCAAGAGCTTGAAAGAGATGGCAAAATTACTATTCTTGGATTTGAATTAACTAAAGATGATCTAGTAGTTGAGACTGTTGAAGCTAAGGATTATGCATCTTTATCTAGCGGTAAAATCACTGTTGTATTAGATACTAATTTGACTCAAGATTTAATCGATGAAGGATATGTTAGAGAAGTTGTATCTAAGATTCAACTTGAACGTAAAGAAGCTGGATTTGAAGTTACAGATCATATCGAATTATTCTTCGATTCTGAAAAAGAATTATTAGATATCATCAAGAAATATGAATCTAGAATTATGTCATCAACTTTAGCAGAAAAAATTGAATATTCTAAACTTGATGGATATAGTAAAGAGTGGGAAGTTCAACCATACACATTAAAGATTGGAGTAAAGAGAATCTAGTATGACCGATTATATCTATCCACTCGATTATGAAACATATAATGAGGATGAAATTGTAGTGTTAGTAGATTTTCTTGCTTATTTAGAAGATAACTATAAACACTATGATTATGAAACTCTAAAGAAGAAATCAATCTTATATAAAAAGACATTAAATTCTATCAAAGAAGAAAAAAGAATAAACGAAGAATTCTTAAAACTATCTGGAATTAATATCTACAAGGTTTTAAGAGAATTTGGTCTTTAATATGGATTCAACTAAAGTGATAGAAAAAGAATACGCATTAATTGATGAGATTAAAAAAACAAAAGAATATAATGATTTAGTTAATGCGTATAATGTTCTTATGAATGATGATGAATCTAAAATATTGATAGATGAATTTAATGAAGCTAAAACAAAAGAATTAAAATCTTCTACAAAAGAAAATATTCTTGATTTATCAAATAAGAAAAAGAGGCTATATACTAGTAAACTATATTTAGAATATATTGATAAATTAAAGATATATAACGATTTTGTAGGAGAAATAGAAAAGAAAATAAATAGTTCACTATACCCTATAGAGTTTGATGAACTATTTAAAAAGAGGTTATAACCGTGGTTAAGAGAACTGAAGTTATTCTATATTATAACTATAAAGCATCTTTACTTGAACAATTTAAGAACCTAGGCGCAACTATTGAATATACAAATAAAAAAGCTGGGTATTCAATAGCTTATATAGATTCTTTAACTCAAGATAAATTTTTAAAATCTATAATACATTTAAAGGGATTTAAAAGATACGAATTATCTCCAACTGAACTAGTTGAGCTCGATATATAAGGAGATTATAAATGGTAGAAATAAAAGAAGTAAAGACAAAAAAACAGATAAGAGAATTCTGTAATTTGCCTAATTTAATGTATAAAGGTAATCCATATTATATTCCACCTCTATATATGGATGAACTAGCGATATTTACTGATAAAAATATCTATAATAAAACCTGTGATCAAGTATTTTATTTAGCTTATAAAGATTCTAAGGTAGTAGGTAGAATTCAAGGAATAATTCAAAAGGATTATAATAGAACTCATAATGAATCTAGAGCGAGATTTACTAGATTCGATTCTATTGATGACCTTGAAGTATCAACTAAATTATTTGATGCTTTTGAAGAATGGGCCAAGAATAAAAATATGGATACATTATGTGGCCCACTTGGATATTCTGATTTAGAAAGAGAAGGATTATTAATTGAAGGATTTGAAGAATTAAATACCTTTGAAGAACAATATAACTATCCATATTATCAAAAACTTATTGAAAATTCAGGATATGTTAAAGAAGTAGATTGGGTTGAATCATATTTAACTAGCGATAAAACTAAAGTTAATAAAATATATGAATTATCAAAAAAGGTAATGGAAAGATACGATTTACACTTTGTTGAAAAGGAAAAAAGCGAATCAAAAGCTCATTTTATTGATAGAGTAGTTCCAGGTGTATTTTATCTAATTGATGAAGGATATAAAAAACTTTATGGAACTATGCCTTTCACTGATGAGATGAAAAAATCTATAGTTAGTGAATTTAAATTATTTATCGATACTAAATATATATCAATTATCGCAAATAATGAAGGTAAATTCTTGGCTTTTGGTTTAGCATTCCCAGCTTTTGGAGAAGCTCTACAAAAATCATCAGGTAAATTAACTATTCCATGTTTATTTAGACTATTAAAACTATTAAAACATCCTAAAGGAATTGATTTAGGATTAGTTGCGGTAGATCCTGAATATGTGAATCTAGGAATAAACGTTCCTATTATGGAAAAGATAATAAGATTCTTAGATAGCGGCGAAGTTGAATATATGCAGACAAATTTGAATCTTGAGGATAACTACAAGATTAGAGCTTTCTGGAAATATTTTAATAATAGAGAAAATAAGAGAAGAAGATCATTCGTAAAACATATCTAATATGTCTATTCTAGAAGTACGTAACCTAAAATTTGGATATACTGATGCGGAATTATATAATTCCGTATCTTTTGATTTAAATTTAGGTGAACATGCGGTATTAGTTGGACCAAATGGATGCGGTAAATCGACATTCATGAAGATAATCGCTAGAAAGATAATTGAGGATAAAGGCGAAGTAAACTGGCTTAAAGATATCAATTATTCTTACCTTGATCAACAGCTTCATATAGAAAAAGATATGCCTATAAATAAGTATTTATATGGTGTGTATTCTAATTTATTTGAAAGGGAAAAAGAATTAAATGATATTTATCTAAAGATTTCTGAACTTCCTGAATATCAAGTAGATGAAATGCTTAATAGAGCTGAGAGTATGAGAGAATATTTAGAGATGAATAATTTCTATAATATTGAAACTGAAATCAACAATGTAGTAGTAGGCCTTGGACTTAACAGGTTAGACTTAAATAGGATGTTGTCAAGTTTATCTGGAGGAGAAAAAGAAAAAGTTTATCTAGCAAAATTATTGTTAGAGAAGCCTGATTGTATCTTGATGGATGAACCAACTAACTTTTTAGATAAACCTCACGTAGAATGGTTAACTGATTATTTAAACAATTATAAAGGAACATTCTTAGTTATTTCTCATGATCAAGATTTCTTAAAGAATATTGCGAGAGTTGTGTTTGCGTTAGAATCGAAATCTATTAATAAATATAAAGGTGATTATAATTATTATCTAAGCGAAAGAGAACTACGCTTATCTAGACAGACTGACGCATATAATCGTCAACAAGCTCTAATTAAAAGGACGCAAGAATTTATTGATAAAAATATAGTTAGAGCGTCTACTACTAAACAGGCTCAATCAAGAAGAAAGATGTTAGAAAAAATGGATAAAATTGAAAAGCCAACTATTGAATATAAACCTTCAATCAAATTTCCATTTTCTAAAGAATTATCTCAGGAAGTATTAAAAATAAAAGATCTTGAAATTGGATATAATACGCCTTTACTTCCTAAAATATCAATCGTTATAAGAAAGAATGAAAGAATAGAAATATATGGTAAAAATGGTATTGGTAAAACTACGTTTATCAAGACCATTTTAGGTGTAATCCCTAAGCTTTCTGGAGATTATATATTCGCTCCATCAGTCACTATTAATTATTTATCTCAAGAAGAGGAATTAGATTTAGAATCTACTCCAATTGATTATATAAGAATAGAATATCCTCTTATGGAAACACAAAAAGTATTAGCGACTTTAGCTCCTTTAGGTATTAAAGGCGATTTAGCGAGAAAACCATTATATGAACTATCAGGTGGCGAACTTGAAAGAGTTAGAATAGCGAGACTCACTTTAAAGAAATCTAATTTTCTAATTTTGGATGAACCAACTAATCACTTAGATAAAATAACTAAAGATGAACTTAAAAGAGCGATCAAGGAATTCCCTGGCTCAGTTCTTATCATAAGCCATGAAAATGGTTTCTTAAATGATATCGTAAACAAGGAAATAAAATTCTAATGAAGTTCTTTGGTGAATTTAAAGATAATGAATTTGAATATAATGGGATAGATAATGAAAGGATTGTATCTCGCGCTATTTTAATCGATGATAATTTTAATGTCGCTTTAATAAAAATAGAAGGATTAGATGAATTTGGATATCGTAACTATTATGAAACTCCTGGTGGAGGAGTTAAAGATGGCGAATCATTAATAGATGCGTGCAGTAGAGAGATAAAAGAAGAAACAGGGTACACATCTATATTGATTGATGAAATAGGTTATGTTATAGATTATTACAACTTGATAAAAAGAAAGAATATTACATATTATTTTCTATTTAAAGCTAAATCTAAAGGGGATAAATCTTTAGAAGAATATGAAACTCATTTGATGAAAGAAATCAAATTTTATCCTATAGATGAATGTATTAAATTATATGAAATAAACGATTCTAGCAAAGTAGGAAGAATAGTTAAAAATAGAGAACTACAAATCTTATTTGAGGCTAAAAAAATGATAGAGAGGCTAAAAAATGAAATTAAAAAAATACAAGAAAGATGATTTAATATCTTATTCATTTGGCGCATTTCCTACTATGGAATTAATTAAGAATAGATGTAGTATGGTAGATAGAATCTTGATTCATTCTAGCTTTAAGAATATGGATGTTCTTGATGAGATGAAGAAATATATAGATGAATCTAAAATTGAATATGATAAGGATAAAGAAATAGAAAAAATAAGCGATAAAGGCAATGAATTCGTAATTGGAATATTTAGTAAATATGAGATGAATCTAGATAAAGAATTAGATCATTTATTGTTAGATAATCCATCTAATATGGGAAATTTAGGAACCATTATTAGATCATCTTTAGGATTTAATATTAAGAATATTGCGATAATAAGACCTGGAGTCGATTATTTTGATCCTAAAGTAATTAGATCATCTATGGGCTCTCTCTTTTCAGTTAATATTAAATATTATAATTCTTTAGAAGAATATAAAAATGAATTTAAAGAACATACTATCTATTCGTTTATGTTACAGGCAAATAAAAGCCTAAGAAATGAAGATTTTAATAATAAATATGTCACTCTAGCGTTCGGCAATGAAGCGACTGGACTTGATAAAAAATATTTAAGTGAACACAGTTTAATAATTAAACATTCAAATAAAATAGATTCATTAAATATTACTAACGCGGTATCTATTGCGTTATATGAATATAACGAAAAGAAAAATATGTAATTATTGTGTATTTTGAGTTATTTAAATCATAAATGGCTATAATCATCTTGTAGGTGAAGTATGAAGCATTTTGATGATTACTATGATTGTGTGGTAATAGGTGCTGGAATAGCCGGACTTGCTTGCGCAATCAAATTAGCTAAAGAAAATAAAAAAGTATTAGTATTAGAACAACATAATCTTCCAGGAGGTCTTGCGACTTCCTTTATTAGAAGTGGAGTAGAATTTGAAGCGACTCTTCACGCTTTATCTGATGTCGGAAGTGAAGCTGATCCAAGAAACGTTAGAAAGTTTTTTGATGAAGAAATTAATAGCCATATTGACTGGCTCCCAACTACAGAAGCATATAGAGCTTTATCAGAAGATGTTGATGTTATAGTTAAGTGTGGATTTGAAGAATCCGCTAAAGAAATAGAAAAAAGTATTCCAGGTTCATATGATAAAACTATGGAGTTTTATAAATTATGTGAAACTGTGAATAATTCAAGTAGAGTTTTGACTCATAAAAAGATTGGGCTTTTCAATCTTTTTAAAGAAATGAAAGAGAATAAAGCTTTCTTTAAAACTGTAGGATACACTGTTGATGATGTATTTAAACGTTTAGGTATCGAAGGAAAGTTAAAAGAAGTATTAGGTGCATATTGGGTTTATTTAGGTGTGCCTACTGATACTCTTCCCTTCACAGTATTTAGCGCTGTAATAAGCGACTATATCGGAAATGAACCATATATCGCAAGACATACGTCTTTTGAAATTGGAAGTAGGTTACATGAAGCTTTAAAAAAACTTGGAGTCACTATCGAATACGGACAAAAAGTAGATAAGATATTAGTTAAAAAAAGAAAAGTATACGCAGTTAAAACCGCATATGGCGAAATAATAAATACTAATTATGTTGCGTGTGGATCATATCCATCTACCGCATATAACTCTATGGTCGAACCTATTAGCGAAGTCACAAAACTCGCATCAAGATTCGCAAACCACAACAAAGTTAAAACATCAAATTTCACTGTATGTTTATTACTAGATTGTGATTATAAAGATCTAAATATAACAACATATTCAACATTTATGTCTTTAAAATCCCTTGATTCAAGGGAGTGTTTTGATAACTATAATTCTATGGGTCCATATAATTATATGACTGTAGTGTGCCCGAATGTTGTCCATAGTGACGCATCCCCTGAAGGCACCTCTATCATCGATATTACAACTTTACCTAATCCAGAAGCTTGGAATAAGGTTTTAACTAAAGAAAATTATTTCGATTTAAAAAGAACAGTCGCAAAGGATTTGATTA
>OCVV011315206.1_pt1 | contig 17397 bp, 13 predicted proteins | sample 1539721 | NCBI WGS metagenome assembly OCVV01 (sample SAMN02144230, study PRJEB22623) | gut metagenome | biome: sheep rumen | host: Ovis aries | place: New Zealand | reverse complement strand
GCGCCGCAGCCGATAAAAATTTTGTCGCATGACGCAAGTATCTCCTCATCACCTGTGATCTCCGTGTTCAGATGAACATCCACGCCGAGCTTTCGGATCTGGACCTCATACCAGTCGGCAAGTTTTCGGATGTTTTGTTTAAACGAGGCTGTGGCGATCGTTCGCATTGTTCCGCCGAGCCGGCCGCTTTTTTCAAAAAGTGTGACCCTGTGCCCTTCCAGCGCGGCGACACGAGCCGCCTCCATTCCTGCGGGTCCTCCGCCAATCACTACGATATTCTGGGGCGTGTCCGTTTTTTTCAGCCGGAAGCGGACTTCCTCCATAGCCTGCGGATTGACCGCACAGCTGAGTTTTGTATGTTTGTTCCAGATCCGGCCGATGCAGTATTCATTGCAGCGCAGACATGGTCTGATATCTTCCGGCCTGTCCTCCAGAAGTTTTCTGGGCAGTTCCGGATCTGCTATCAAGGCGCGTCCGAAGGACGCAAAATCAGCATTTCCCGATTCGATCAGAGCAAGCGCGCTGTCAGGATTATGCGTTCCGGCGTTGATCAGCGGAACCGAGACCACCTCCCTTGCATATTCGCAAACGTAGGACATGCAGGACTCGCCCAGATATGAAGGCGGGAAAATGTAGTCCATCGTTTCATAGCATCCGGCGTCCACATCAAACGCATCGATCCCCTCTATCTCAAGTTCCTTCAGGATCTTGAGCGAATAGGTGATGTCACGTCCATCCTCGAACCTGTGGTCGAGGGATATCCGGAACAAAATCGGAACATCCGGTCCGACGGTATCCCTTATCGCATGATATATCTCCTTCGCAAAACGGGTATTATTTTCCGGAGATCCTCCGTATTCGTCCGTCCGTTTGTTCCAGACAGGGGAGAGGAACTGGTCTATAAGGTAACCGGCATGGGCGTGTATCTCGATGCCGTCATATCCCGCGTCCATCGCAACGCCCGCCGCGAACCGGAAATCTTCCATGATCTGCCGGATCTCCTCCTTTGTCAGCGCATGGCACCTTACTTTTGGATCAAAAAGCGACGGTATCGCAGATGCGGAGATCGGCGGATTGCCGTAGGTGTCGGGATATGCGTTGCGGCCGGTGCCGGGCGTCAGCTGACAGATTATTTTGGCTCCGTATTTATGTACGCCATCACAGACTGAGGTGAGCGCAGGCAGCACGGTATAGCTGTCCATGTATCCTTCCATTGATCCCTGCGCGATCTTTTCGTTGAGAGGCTGGCAGCCCATAACGATCATGCCGGCGCCTCCCTTCGCCCTTTCGATGAAATAATCTATTTCATCGTCCGATTTTCGTCCGTTGGCAAAAGCACTGTTTGTGCCCATCGGAGACATGGCGATACGATTCTTTACCTCCATTTTTCCGATCTTCATTGGTGTAAATAATTTTTGATATTTCATAGAAACCTCCCTTTCAATCGGATGGCTGAAATCCTTTTCCCCAACCGATACGGTGCGGATTATTCCTTTTCAAAAGGCATTGCCGCGTATGTATAAACATCGTATTGGATCACAATTGGATCATCAGTAAAATCAACGCGCCCGATTCCGAAACATGAGATTCGGTTTACCCACTCGTATCTGGGGTCATCCGTGTCGAGAACGGGATGCGGCTGGGTGCCCATGATCGGCGGGAATTTTCCGTTAGAATAATCTTCCGCCGCCTTCTCGGAGCCGAGGTCTATGCGTCCGTCGTAAAACATATTTATAAAAGCTCCGTCGTCCGTCTCGATCATCGCGCGGCAGTCAACATCCACCACGCCGTTTGGATGAACGATCGACCAGTCGGCTCCCATTGGGACGATGCGTCCATGGATCCTGTCACCGTATACCTTTCCTCCTGTAATATTTCCCGTCACGCGGGTGTCTTTGGTCGGAAGTTTCTGAATGTACATGTTCGCGTCCACATCGATCGTATAAGTGAACAGGTGTTTGATCTCGAATTTGTTCAGTGTCAGATCTGCCATAGCGGTCTCCTTTCAAATACCCTTTTGTCTAACTGCTGCTTTTCGATCTTTCCGTTATTCAGTTATTAAATTATTATTATTTTAACTAAGCTGTACTTATACGGTACACACGCACCGGCAGGAATCGCTTCAAACCTGCCAGGTGACCCTATGCAGAAAAATAACAAATTATTATACCGCAAAGATAAAATAGAGAACAAAGTCCGCGAGCGGACTTCAACTTCCTAACCCCTCAATCTTGAGGGGAGCGAACCGGACTTTGCGCGCCGCCGCACGGCAGCGCAGCTGCCTTCTTTTGTGCGGCGTGTGCATCCCCCGGAGGGTTTGTTTCACAGTAAATTGACGCAATTTACTGTGAAACAAAACAAGGGGCTGCAGCCTTAAAGCTGCAGCCCCTGTTCGCCGCGATCGTCTTGCGATCTCTGCGGGATTTTTACGTTGTCATTTTATCACTGATTCGATTTTCAGAACAATGTCAACTGGCCCGTTCTGTACCGAATCTGTCTGGCCTCCTTTACCTGGTCGTCTTTGTGAAGCCGGCCCACCAGCAGAGGCGAGTCCGGGTCATGCTGTCTGCTGTTTTGAAGAACGGATGTCCTGTCATAGTTCGCATAGCAGTATCTGCAGAAATGTCTGCAGGTATTATAAGCCCCGATGTCGCTGCCCAGAAGGCACCTGCAGCCCGGTCTGGCCGGCGATACTCCGGAAGGAACGTTCAGTTCCTCGCCTATGGCGTGCTCCAGCACTTCTTTCGTCATGCAGCCGCCTGTATTTACTCCAAACTGCTCCAGATCTCTGCCTTCCAGGCAGGAATATACCTGCATGCCATGATTTGCGGCGATCTCTTTCATAGCTTTTCCGAGGATCAGCCGCTCTGAAGGCGGCACCTCTTTCGCCTCAGGAAAATTCTTTTTTGTTTTCTCATAAAGGTCGATGAAACTGATCACTACCTGCTCCGTATAGCCCTCCAGCTCAGACGCGATCCTTTCAAAAGCTTTTAGATGATATTCGACGGAATACCTGTCGGACAAAAAAATCGGATCGTAGCGCCAGCCGACGCAGCGCCTGCCTGTTTCTTTCGAAAGCTGCCGGAAACTCTCGCAAACCTTCATTTTGTCCGGGACCGCAGGTTCGATTTCTTTGTCATAAGGCGTGATCGTTACGAACCAGAACTGACGGAACGCGGAGAGTTCGTCCATGTATGGAAGCATCGGGGCCGGGTTTTTCGTGCAAAAAACAATAAGATCAACGACCTCCGGATCGATCCGGTAACGGGTGACCTGCTGCGGGAAAAATGGATTCCGGGCCATCACAACCTCTTCCCTGACCCGGTTCATGAACCATTCACTGTAAAAAGCCGGAATGTCAGTCCGGCTTCCTGTATTTAGAATCAAAAAAAGTTCACCTCCATTCCGTACGCCGTTCTTTCCGCGGAACCGGGGACGTACTCCTGTTCCGCGGAACTTATCTCCGTCCCCGGTTTCACGCGGAACTTACCTCCGTCCCCGGATTCATTGCGGAACGGGAGTACGTCCCCGGTTTCACATGAGGGGAGCGACGAATTTCATGAGGGCGCCCATGATCTTATAGCTGATCTTTTCCGCGCGTACGGTTTCATGCGTTACCCGGCGGCATTTGGACAGCGTGTCTTCGAAATCGGCCTCTATGTCTTTGATGCAGCTTGTTTTATACAGGTAAGCCGCGCACTCAAAGTGGTGATACAGACTTCTGTAGTCGAGATTGATCGTTCCGACGACCGCTTTTCTGTCGTCGCTGACAAATACCTTCGCGTGGACGAATCCCGGCGTGTATTCGTATATTTTTACGCCAGCGTCGAGAAGAACGCTGTAGTGAGATTTCGCCAGCGCGAAAGCAACCTTTTTGTCAGGTATGCCCGGAAGTATCAGTTTGACGTCAACGCCTCTCTGCGCCGCATATTTAAGGGCGTTCTCGAGCTCCCCGTCCAGTATCAGATATGGCGTCATGATATGTACATAACTCTCAGCTCTGTTCAGAATATCTATGTAAATAGTTTCTCCGACCTTGTCTTCATCTAATGGAGAGTCACAGTACGGTATGACATATCCGTTGGGATTTTCCGGGACAAAACCGCCGTCTTCGAGATACGGACTTATATCTTCATCCTGCTGAATGAGATTCCACATCTGCAGAAACATAAGGGCAAAACTTTTCGCCGCGTCGCCCCGGACCCTGATGGCAGTATCTTTCCAGTGACCGAACCGTTCTTTTCTGTTGATATATTCGTCCGCGAGATTGACTCCGCCGGTAAAGGCTGTTTTTCCGTCTATGACGAGGATCTTACGGTGATCTCTGTAATTATAGTGCGACGAGAGAACAGGCATGATCTTTGAGAAAGCCATGGAACGTATTCCGTTTTTTTCAAGCAGACCTGAATATCCCATGGGCAATGTGGATATCTCACACATTCCGTCGTACATAACGCGGACGTCCACTCCATTTTTTGCCTTCTCGATGAGTATTTCCAGGATCTTTCCCCACATATACCCTTCTTCTATGATGAAGTACTCCATGAAAATATACTTCTCTGCTTTACGAAGTTCTTCCAGCATGGCTTCAAATTTATATTCGCCCAGAGGATAATACGTGACTTCGCTTCCCTTGAACACAGGGAAACATCCGCTCCGGTTCAGATACCTGACCAGATCGTCCGTCGCCTGGCCGTCGTGTGCCAGTTCTTCGAGAACGCCCTCAGGCTGCGCGACCGCCTCTTTGGTCTGTTCGATGACCTCGGCCGTTCTCTTTGTAATGTTCCGATGCCCTGCGTTCGTCTGCGTAAAAAGCAGCATCAGCGATCCAAAGATCGGCAGCAACGAAATAATGAACATCCATGTCAGCTTCGCGGTCGAATCCATCCTGTTATTGAACAGATATACAAGCATTACCAAGGTAAAACAGCCCTGCGCCGCAACATAGTGCGGAAGCATTTCCTCAAGCCATCCCACAATACCGATATAGATCACGATCTGAATGACCAGCAATGCCAAAATAATGAACAATCTGCTGAAAATCAGAGAAAGTATACCCTTCCGCCTTGGCTTCGCCAGCCTGAAAAAATCCGAAGAGACATTTTTGATCTTTTCTTCCATTTTTCCTTCTCCCTATAACAATTATTCCCGGACAAATATTCCGAAGCGAAGATCCGTCCGGTTTCATTATTATAATACATTTACGGAATAAAGCCTGCAAGGCTCAGGGATTTGTTTTTTTCAGGCTTCGCCAAAGAAGAGTTTCAGATCGTCATCTACTGTTCCGATGCCTGCAATTCCGAATTCTTTCACTAACACGTCTGCCACGTTCGGAGAGAGGAATGCCGGAAGAGTCGGTCCGAGGTGGATATTCTTCACTCCCAGATACAGAAGGGCCAGAAGTACGATAACTGCTTTCTGCTCATACCATGCGATATTGAACACCAGAGGCAGATCATTGATATCATCCAGTTCAAAGATCGCCTTCAGCTTAAGAGCGATCAGTGCCAGAGAATAGGAATCGTTGCACTGTCCCGCATCCAGCACCCTGGGGATGCCGCCGATATCACCCAGATCCAGCTTATTATATTTGTATTTGGCGCAGCCCGCCGTCAGAATGACTGCATCCTTCGGAAGCCTCCGGGCAAAATCCGTGTAATACTCTCTGGATTTATGGCGTCCGTCGCATCCCGCCATTACTACGAATTTACGGATCGCGCCGCTTTTTACTGCTCCAACTACCGGTTCTGCCAGAGCAAACACCTGCTCATGGGCAAATCCGCCCGTGATAGTTCCTCTTTCGATCTCAGTCGGAGCCGGACATCCTTTAGCCTGTTCAATGATGGCGGAAAAATCCTTGATCTCGCCGTATGCTCCGTCGATATGTCTGCAGCCCGGAACTCCTACGGCTCCCGTTGTCCAGAGACGGTCTTTGTAACTGTCCGCAGGCGGTACCACGCAGTTCGTAGTCATCAGGATCGGTCCGTTAAATTTTTCGAACTCTTCCTTCTGTTTCCACCAGGCGTTTCCGTAATTACCCGCAAAATGCGGATATTTCTTAAATGCGGGGTAGTAATGTGCCGGAAGCATTTCCGAATGTGTATATACGTCCACGCCGGTGCCCGCCGTCTGCTCAAGCAGCATTTCCAGATCCCTCAGGTCATGTCCGGAGATCAGAATTCCCGGATTATTCCGGACGCCGATATTTACTTCTGTGATCTCGGGATTTCCGTAGGTGTCGGTGTTTGCCTTGTCCAGCAGAGCCATTCCCTCCACGCCATACTTACCTGTCTCCAAAGTAAGCGCGATCAGGTCTTCTGCCGTAAGAGAGTCGTCAAGCGTTTTTGCAAGCGCGGACTGGATAAAACTATCCACTTCCTCATTATCCTGCAGAAGAGCATTGGCGTGCTTGGTATACGCCGCAAGTCCCTTCAGACCGTAGGTGATAAGTTCTCTCAGAGATCGTATATCTTCGTTTTCCGTTGCCAGCACGCCAACGGAGACGGCTTTTGTATCAAAGCTGTCCCTGCCGTCTTTCCAGAACGCTGCTTCCGGAAGTCCGGACGGATCGTTAACCTGCTCCAGCAGCTTCTGTTTGCACTCCAGCGTCTCTTCAACCGCGCGGATAATAGCTTCCCGGTCAAAATTGGCGTTTGTGATCGTGATAAAAAGGTTCATCGTCACCAGATGGTTAACGTCCTTTCCGATCTCTTTGCCCTCTTCCCGAAGTTTCGTCGTCACAGCCGACAGCCCCTTCGTCGCATAAATCAAAAGATCCTGCATGGCCGCTACCTCAGGCTTTTTTCCGCACACTCCGGATACCGTGCACCCTTTGCACCCGGCAGTTTCCTGACACTGATAACAAAACATGTTATTTTTCATCATCATTTCCTCCTTAGTCTTTCCCGGTTGTCATGAAGGAGCAGCCTGACGCCGCTCCTTCGTTTGTATTTACCCTGTCAGTATAAAACAGCCAGCCGCACAAATATGTTGTTTAAGCCACAAAAAACATTCTCTTGTCATTTCAGATTATTGCTTCTGTCGTAGTTCTTTCCGCCCCAGTAGATCCGTGTGGCGACCTCTGCCTTTTCATTCAGTGCAACATCTTTCATGATCCATTTGTAAAACTCGTCAAACCCGGTCCTGTCCACAATGTACCCAATATGTTCTTTTCCCTCATAAGCGTTCGGGTCAATATATTCCTCTACATATGCATAAGCATTTTTTACGATGTCCATTATGCTCTTCTCGTCAGCCCATTTAATAAAATCTTCTGCCAGCCGCGGATTTTTCTTTCCTGTTCTGCCTAAAAGTACAAGGCGGAAATAATGCTCCCTGCTTCTGGTCCACGCCCTTGTCGGGCAATACACTGCGCATACCCCGCATCCGATGCACTTGTCCGTATCACGCACCACCTTCCCGTTTACCAGGGATAATGCGCCTACCGAACGTATATTGCAATATTTGATACACTGTTCGCAGGAAACGCAACGGTTCGGGTCGTATTGCGGTTCGGTCATTCCAATGATTCCGAAATCATCCATCCTCACTTTTCCGCAGTCGTTGGAACATCCGGTAAAAGCAATTTTTACATGAAGATTATTGGGGAATATCATTTTGTCCATCTTGCGGGCAAATTCCGTCGTATCATAGCATCCGAAGGGACACAGCCGTGATCCGGGACAGGCAACCACATTCCGGGTGCCGGCGGCCGGATATCCTTTATCGCGCTCCTCCTGATTAACGCCGGAATCATCTATGATCGACTGGATCGCCTTGTTCACCTCCGGTATATCATCCATGTCGATCCCGGGAATCTCCACTCCCTGGCGATTGGTCAGAAAGATCGTTCCGTTGCCATATTTATCGGCAACCTCCGCAATTTTTTCCATACTTTTTGCATTAATGACGCCGCCGGGTATTCGGATCCTGCTTGCCGTCTCGCCCCGGACCTTAGAGTAACGGAACGCATTTTTCTTCAGAGCTTTTGTATTTATATCCTTTGACATTACCGTTCCCCCTTTAGTCAATCATTTCTTTACTGTCGACGTAGTTAAACACCGGACCGTCCAGACATACGTATGCTGTTCCTATCCGGCAATGTCCGCACTTTCCAAGGCCGCAGCACATCTTCCGCTCCTGCGAAACCCAGATATTCTTTTCTTTAAACCCCTTTTCTAATAAGCCTTTCACCGAAAAGCGCATCATCGGAGGGGGACCGACTACAACTGCCTGCGCGTTTTTCACATCCCGTATAGCCACTTCCGGGATATATTTTGTTACCAGTCCGATATTGCCGTCATAACCTTCAGGCGCGCCGTCAACTGTCAGTATCAGGTCCAGCTTATTACGCCAGTTTTTCAGATCGTCGCGGAAAAGCATGTCGTCAGGACTTCGGAAACCAACGATCACATGTTTATCTTCAGCGTCTTTGGCGGCGGAAAGCGCTTCGATCACGCCGCGGACCGGCGAAACGCCTGTACCTCCCGCAATGACGATCACTTCTCCATTTTCATACAATGATGTGTCAAATCCATTTCCATAAGGCCCGCGGAGCAGGAGCGTATCCCCCTCATCCATTCTGAATACTTCCTCCGTAACGCGTCCGACACGTCGGATCGTGAGATCGACATAGTCCCTGCCGATACCGCTGACGGAGATCGGGGCTTCGCCGTACTTAGGTACGGAAACCTCATAAAACTGTCCCGGGCGGACATCCCCGGTATATTCCATCCTGAAAGTCCATTCCTTTCCGGTGTGCCTGATGATCTTTTGTATTCTGGAAGGATATGGCAAATAAATATTATCCTGCGTCATAAAGCAGCACCTCCTTCCATTTCTTTCACAGCATCATTTAACTTGTTTATACAGTTGGAATAAGAGATATATTCGGGGCATACCATATCACAGCGCCCGCAGCCCACACACATATCATATCCGAAACGTTTTCTGAAATGATACACCTTATGCAGCACTTTAAAGCGCATCCTTTCTCCGTTTGTCCTGCGGTATTCTCCTCCGCCCGCAACGTTTGTATATCCGTCCACCATGCATGAGGAGCCTACCCTTCGCCGTTCTCCGACCCTGCCGTTGTCAGTATAAAAAATATCCTGCATCGTATAACAGGTACAGGTCGGGCACACGAAATTGCATCGTCCGCAATTGATACAGCGCGAAGTATATTCATCCCACATTTCATGTTTATAAATGCTATTTGGCACATTCTCAGGCACGGATACGCGTACCTCATTCTCCGTCACGTATGCCGGAGTGATCTTCTCTCTTCCCTCAGCATACTTCTCAAACAGTTTTCCAATCTCTTCATCCTTCACATCGCTTTTTATAACGTCTCCGAAAACATCGATGGAAAAAAGATATCCTTCTTCTGTACGGTTGGATCCCATATCGACACAGAAACAGTCTTCGTAGGAATGTGAACAGCCAATCAGCACAAACTTCACTCTTTCCCTTACTCTCCTGTAAAAAGGATCTGTAAATTTGTTTTCCAGATAAATCGCGTCCAGACGCTTTACCGCATGCATATCACAGCTTCGCAGGAAAACGAGAACCTCCCTCGTATCATGATCCGCCTCCTTCACAGTGTTTTCCGTAAAGAAGAACAGTGTCTCCGACAGCGGCGTTAATAATTCTTTAAATGCATAATCCGATTTCTCCGCAAACTCAATTTCTTCAAAGCTGCTGACAAAATCATATCGCACCACGTCCACATCGGTATAACGTCCTTCTCCTTTCTTCCGTACCGGCGCGTAGAGCCGATAACGTTGCCCCAGTTCTTTCAGAATGCTGTCAAACGCCTCCTTTTCTAAAACGTAACCCATCAATGACCTCCTTTCTGCACTACATCCTTTCCTGCTCCCACGGAACCGGGGACGGAGGTAAGTTCCGCCCTGCTCCGTCATTTCATCCTGTATTTGATCGAGGGCCTGCCGCCGGTCATATAATCTATGCGGCTGGCGACCTCTCCCTTTTCCAGGAGATAATTCATATATCTGCGCACAGTGATCCTGGAAAGGTTCACTTCCTTCGCCACTTCATTACTGCTGAATTCCCGGCTTCTGTTTTCCTCCAGAAATTCTTTTATGACAGTCAGTGTTTTCTTTTGAAGCCCCTTCTCAAGGATTTCCCCTCTGTCAGGCGGCGTATTTCCTGCCAGAACATGGTCAATCTCTTCCTGTGTCATCTGACCTTCCGTCTGCATCCGCCCCTTCCGCTCCAGAAAGCGGTCCACCGCCATCCTGAATCTGACGGCCGTAAAAGGTTTGACCAGATAATCCACCACGCCCAGATGCATGATCTCTGATATATCATCAGCGTAGTTTGCAGCCGTGATCATGATAAAATCAGGATGAAGCCTTTCTTTATGACATGCAGTAATCAGCTCTCTGCCGTCCATCACCGGCATATAATAATCCAGAATTACCAGATCGACGGAGTTTTGCCGAAGATACTCCATCGCTTCCGCTCCGTTTCGGAATACCCCGGCAAATTTCAGTGTTTCTTCTCTTTCGATGAACTGTCTGTTCAGTTCAGCCACCATAGGATCGTCTTCCACAATGATCACCTTGTACATTTTCTCCAGCTCCTGTCTTTTTGTCACACCGGAAGGCTGATCTCGATCGATGTTCCCATTTCCGGCTCCGTATCGATGTGGATCACTCCCTCATAGGCGTCTGTGATCTCCCGGATCAGCGAAAAACCGATCCCGTGCCCTTTCCCTTTCGTCGTAGTGCTGCGGTCATACAGCCTGATCAAAATATCCTCCGGGATCCCTCCTCCGGTATCGTCGCAGGTAATGATCGTGCTGTTCTCATCCACATACAGCCCCAGTTCTATTTCTTTGACCCTACATTTATTGCTGTTGAGTTCGTCCATGGCGTTTTCCACCAGATTCCCTATGATCGTTATGAAACTTTCTGATGGGAGTCCTCCCTCTTTTTCCTTAAAAAAGGAGTCCTGTTTGACCATCAACCGGATTCCCAGTTCCCTCGCCCGCATGATCTTTCCTATGAGCAGTGCCGCCAGATCAGGCATCGGGACCAGCTTTGCAACGGCGCTCACCGCCTCTTCGGAGACCAGCGTCGTGCCCAGTATATATTCCCTCGCCTCCTCGGGGCTTCCCATCTCCAGAAACCCCAGAATCACGTGTATCTTGTTTTTGAATTCATGCTGCAGTGCACGCATCGTATCCAGCATATATTTTGTGCCGGTCAGCTCTTCAGCCATTCTGACCATCTCTGTTTTATCCCGCATGATCGTAACGGCGCCGATCATCTCATCCTCGTTTCTGATAGGGATCCTTGTCGAAAGCACACGGCTCTCGCCAAACTTTTCTCTTATATTATATTCTCCCCGCCCGGACTTCAGCACGTTATCCGTCCTCTGAAGCGGAAACACATCTTTAATATTACTGCCCTCCAGCTCCCCGGAACCGCCAAGTCCCATGATCCTCCGTGCTGTTTTGTTCAGAAATATGATCCTGCCTTCGGAATCAGCGGCACATATCCCTTCCTCCATCGCGTCCAGCACCTCGGTCCGCTCTATATATTTCTTCGCCAGTTCCTCGGGCTGAAACCCCAGAAGCGTCCGTTTCAGGCTTTGCATAAATGCCGCTGCAAGCAGAGCGCCTGCGGCAAAAAGGATCACTACAAGTATTATGTAGGCCGCCGTCATTCTCCACATGATCCTGGACAGCGATGACGACAAAATCGAAGTCATCACAAAGCCTATTATCTCTCCTTTATCTCCGAGTACAGGAAAAAAAGCCCGCCTCTGCTTTCCAAGCGTGCCTTCTGCCTCGGAAATATAAGGATCCCCGCCGTGTAATATTTCTTTCTGATCATCTCCCGTAAAATGATGACCAATCTCATCGTGTCGGTTGTGGTAATAACGAACGCTGTCGGTATCGCATACTACAATGATCTCGACCTGCGAATTTTTCTCCAGGATCAGGTCCAGCTCATCTGTAAGCCGCCCGCGGAAAGGTCCGCCGGGATCGCCGCTTTTCAGAGCATCCCGCACGATCTCCATCCCGGAAATAGTGCGCGAGGTTTCGCGTATTACGGTATCCAGGTCATTCCTTCTCACGGAGAGCGCCGTGTATAGGCCCACTCCGCCCGTAAGAAGGACCGCGGCCAGAACCAGCAAAAGATTATGGAGATAAATCCTTCCCGCAATGCTGTCACTTAAACTCTTGTTTTTCATTTAGTTTACCTCCACCTTCATTCTAGAGTATTATCAGAAGGCCGGCAAACCAAAAATTATTTACAATAGTTACTAAAGGAAAACTTCCCGCATGTCAGAACACGATCCTGATCAGCAGACTCGCGACTACCAGGATCAGCGCGCCGCAGATACGCGTCGAAATCTGAGCGAACGGCAGGAGCTCCATTCTGTCCGCTGCCGAAAGAACCGCGATATCTCCCGTGCCTCCCATGTTTGTGGTACATAGTCCGGCTGTGATCGCCGACTCGATCGGGTAAAAGCCTACAAGCTGGCCGCCAAGTCCCGCACCCAGCGCAACTCCCGCCACTACAATCAGTACCAGGATCAGATAGCTGATCGAGAAAGCCTTAATGACAGCGCCAAGGTCGATCATTGCTATTCCTATTCCGACCAGAAGAGCCTGGGTCCAGTTTCCCATGACAAACTGACTCCACTGCTGCGCGGCATGTTCCATCTTTTTCGGCACGATGCCAAAAGCCTTTGCCAGCGCTACGAGGATGATCATCCACGCATATGTGTGCACCGCCGGAACAAGTTTGTTAATATATGTTCCCAGAAGATAAAACGTCATCGCGATGACAAGCCCCATCCCCATCAGCTTATAGCTGTCTGCAGGCTTCTTTCCTTCCTCCATGCTGCTCTGCTCTTTCCTCATCAGCTTTCCGCGACCATTGATGGACGGGATCGATTCACCGAGTCTGGAGAGAAGGCCGGCGGCTACGATAGCCGTAACATTTCCCAGCGTAGATGCGGGGATCATCCTGGAAATAACTCCGGAAGCGTCGACTCCCAGAGCCTCCGCGTACATTCCCGAAAGCGGAACCACGCCTGCTCCCATTCCGCCTCCCATCATAGGTATGGCAATATACATGATCGAATTCACAAATCCATATCCCATCAGCTGCCCTGCCACACCTACCAGAAGCATTGCCATGGCCATAGCGCACAAAGCGACAGGCAGGAACCGGACCGCCGCCCTCAGAAGAAGTGTCCTGCTCATGCCCAGGATGGATCCCGTGATAAGTGCCGCAATATAAAAATTCAAAAATCCGGTAGTATTCATAAAAGCATCCACATTTTCAACCACTGAAGCCGGAATAACCTTCAGATAGACCAGAATAGCTGACGCAAAAATACAAACGATCGCACCCCCGCCCAGATACGTCTTCACGATCGGCGCATTATTTCCGATCAGGTTAAAAAGCCCGCCGAAGACCATCATGATCAGCATCGCTCCAAGCATTCCTCCCGGGATCCAGCCGAGCAGCATAGCAGCGAAAACCAGTACAAAGATCACCAGATAAACCGGCAAAGTGATCCCGTATATTTCAACCCCCGCAAGTCCTTTCAATTTCTCCATATTGATACCTCCGTTTCCAGTCAATGCAAGTGCAGCAGGCGGGTACTCCACATAATATACTTCCTTCATAAACAGCATACTTTTTATGTCGTCCGTCAGAAAGGTATTGAAAGTAAAGAAGGCATTTTGTAGCTAAAGTAACAAAGTCCGCGAGCAGACTTCAACTCCCCTGCCCTGCATTCATGAAATGAGCGAACCGGACTTTTGACACTTTAATCCTGTGAAATAAAAGAAGCTCACTTTTTTAGCGGAACGAACCGCCAAAAAGTGAGCTCTCAGATTTTTTATACCATGCCGGTATTTTTCAGGAATAAGATCCACAGGAACATAGTAAAAATCGACGCGGCTGTCGTAACGACCACAAATTCTCCCGCAAGGTCCCCGTCCGCTCCCATGCTCTGCGCCATAGGATAGGACGCCGTTGCCACAGGAGTAGCAAACATACAAAACACAGCGAAAAGCTCGGCCCCGTCAAATCCTGCCTTATGCATGGCCGCGATAATGACTCCCGGGACTACTGCAAGCTTCAATACCGAACCGGCCGCAAGGCATGCAAGGTTTTTCCGGAGATGCGAGAAATGAAGGGTTCCCCCCAGCACGAAAAGCGCCAAAGGCGTCGCCATCCCCGCCAGCTGCGTGATCGGTTCCCCCAAAAAATCAGGCATCTCAAGCGGAGAGACCGCGAACAAAAATCCTGCGATGGCACCTTTAATGATGGGGTTTTTCAGGATATTTATTCCCATACTTTTTACGGATACTTTTCCGCCCCTGTAATACTCCAGAAGTATGACCGCCGAAATATTATAAAGCGGTATTATGAAAGCTGTCAGCAGGCTGGCCTTTTCCATGCCGGCCTCTCCGCAGACGCTTCCCGCAAGAGGTATGGCAAAAAGGACCGCATTGCTTCTGTAGATTGCCTGAATGACCACGCTCCTTCGCCTGTCTTCCTTAACGATGACCGGAACGGTGATCCATGAAACCAGGAGGAGAATGACCGTCGCCGTGACAGCAAACACTATGTAAGTTCCTTCCGCCAGCGAATCGAACTCCATTTTATAAAGATTATTAAACATCACGAACGGGAAAAAGCATTTGAAATTAACGCTGTTCAATTCCCGGAGAAACTTTTCTCTGACGATCCCTGATTTTCGTCCCGCGTATCCTATAACGAGAAAAATCAGGAACGGTATGACTGCACTGACAGCTATCGTCAGGTTTTCCATGGCATTTCCTCTTTCTTAAAAACCATTCTAACAAAGCCCAACTATACACTATCAGAGATCGTCTGTCCATTCCTGATTCTCTTATTATTCACTCGATCGTTATCTTTTCCGGCGGCTTCATGACGGCTTACTGATTTATGCTCACTCCGGGTTTACGGCGTCTTCCGCTGCGCCATCATTCCTGTCCTGCACTCATTTCCCCCTTCCTGTCATTCATGATTCTGGGCAGCCCCGGTCATCTCCGCCCGTCCCGGTGTATCCATCTCTTAATCTAAACCCGCACATTTTCGGCTTTTATTCTATGTTCCGCACGATTCCGGAAAACAGGACCGAACCATCCTGTCCGCTGATCATGAACAGGAAAGGTCTGTCAAACACCAGCTCCAGGATCTCATCAGGCGGCGCTGCGGCCTCTGCCACATCAAGAGCTGTATAAGCCGCTCCCGTCACTCCTTCCTCATCGATCTCCACCATGGCGGCATGTTCTGCCTTGCTCAGAAACATCTTATCTGTGCTTTCTGTCAGAGCAGAAAAATCTGCTGTCGACGGATCCAGGGCATCTGTGATTCCCAGTTCCTTAATAATTTCCATAAGATCTGTTTTTCCTGAAACATTAAATTTCGGAACAGAAAGCTTGACGATCGGCGAAGACCAGTTTACGTCATCACTATCTTCTGTCATCAGGATCTGCGGATCCGCTGCAAGGTCATTAACATCTACTCCTTCCTGCGGCAGATAAAAACACATGTAACCTCCGTCCTGAAGGGGAAGCTCTATCTCCGTAAAATTCTTTGTACTGCAGACATCCATCGTCTCTGATTTATGCATCATATCTACAGTGGTGTCTCCCTTCGTGCCGTGGAATGTCTCCTTCGTGTTATTGGAGGAAGAAAATTCATCGACCCATGCGGCCTTGTAATAGATCGTGGAAACGATTCCAAGGACCGTATCTGCGTCAAGCTTCATATCTTTCGTATATTTGCCAAGCAGACCGCCTGTGTTTTCATCGGTCCACTCCCGCAGAGCTTCGCTCATTTCCGGAGACGCAGTATCTCCGCTGAATACGGAAGCGTAGTATTCCTTCGCCAAACGGTCCAGCGTATCGCTGTTATATTTTACAGAGTCCCGAAGCCAGATCGAATTCGCCAGAAGGCTTTTTATCGTCGGCGTGTCCAGGTAATTACTCTCCCACAGCTGCGACACTCTGGTACGCAGAGATGCAATATCCGGCACCTGGAGCATATCCAGGATCTGATTCCGGGTATTACCGTCGGATACCTCCGCCAGAACGGAAAAGGCAATATATGTATTAAGCGGTGAACAAACGGTATTCTCATCATCTGCCACCAGCATCTTTTCGATCATGGTTCTGTAATAAGTCCGCATCTCAAGAGCGTATTCAGAGGACTTCTCGACCTTTTCCCTTTGATCGCTCCACCAATCCATCTGCTCTTCGCTTCCGGCATATTCATCTGTGCTCATTCCTTCCGCCACAGGTTCCGGATAGACTGCCTCGGCCACCATCAGCTTCTTCAGTTTTTCGGACATCTTAGGGCTCTTATTTTCGGCCGAAGCCTCTGCTTCATCGCTTTTTACATCAGCAGGAGCCATTATATCACCGTTCACTTCCTCATACTGTTCATCCATCGTATTTTCGGGAATGAACGCGTCCGGATTTGGTGCTCCGCTTTCATTTACCGCGGAATCGTATCTCGGTACGGCTACCGCCGCGATCAGGCAGATAACGATGCACGCCGCAAGCGCTCCCCATCTGGTCCATCTGCGGATTTTTTTCTTTCCTTTATATTCCCTCGCTTCCTTAACGCTTTTTTCATCGATATCCTCAAGCGCTTCAAACAAATCCTCTTTTTTCATAAATCATATCCCCTTTCTGTCAGATGCTCTTTCAGCTTTGCCCGAATGCGGCTCAAGGTCACGGATACGTTGTTTACACTTTTACCACAGCTTTTCGCTATCTCAGAAACGCTCTCGGCGTACCAGTAACGAAGCACGAACATCATCCTCTTCTCTTCCGGCAGGGACGCCAGAAATCTGTTTATCTCCTCTGCAAGTTCCTTCTTTATAAGCATGAAATGAGGATCATCCTTGCCTGAGACGATCTCCCCAAGTTCCTCCAGAGCCAGCTCGATCTGCCCTCCGCCTCTTTTTTGGCGGTGAAGTCTTCTGTATCGGTCAAATGACAGATTTCGCGTAATCTTTCCGAAAAACGTCTGGAGCACGGACGGTCTGTGCGGCGGCATTGCGTTCCACGCACGAAGCCATGTGTCGTTTACGCACTCCTCCGCGTCTGAATCATCCATAAGAATATTATGTGCGATCGAGTGACAGTAACGCCCGTATTTTGCGGAAGATTCCGCAATCGCCTGCTCATTTCTTTCCCAGTATAACGACACGATCCTCGTATCTTCCATTTTCGTCTGCTCCTTTCAGCTGTTTGTCATTTCACAGGTAATTGCGATTCTCAGCAGGATGGGAAATTTGTGTGAATGATTCAAACAATCTGCACAAGCATTAGAACTTCTGCATGAACGGAATCTGCTGTATGAGCAG
>OCVV011336794.1_pt1 | contig 17408 bp, 15 predicted proteins | sample 1539721 | NCBI WGS metagenome assembly OCVV01 (sample SAMN02144230, study PRJEB22623) | gut metagenome | biome: sheep rumen | host: Ovis aries | place: New Zealand | reverse complement strand
GCTACATTCATGAGAATAAAGACAGACTACATGGGAAACGACCAGCTTCTTCCCGCATACAACGTTCAGATTGGTGTAGCTGATGAATACATAGCAGTTGTTGATGTTAATCAGTACAGATCTGACATGGACTGCTTCATACCGTTGATGAATAAGTATTATGAAACATATGGCTTTTATCCAAAATATCCTGTGGCTGATGCTGGATATGGCTCGTTCAATAATTATATCTTTTGCGAGCAAAAAGGCATGGAAAAGTACATGAAGTTCACAATGTTTAAAAAAGAGACGACCGATAAGAAATATCACAACGATCCATTCAGAGCTGTTAATTTTGAGATCGGTGATGACGGGAAAATGCGTTGTCCTAATGGGAAGAGCTTCAACTTTCTATACAGGCAGCATGTAAAAGGAAACCAGTATGGCCGGCAAGAAGAAGTCTATCAGTGTGAAGACTGCAGTGGTTGTCCCTATGCATCGAAGTGTAAGAAAACAGATAAAAACAAGACCGTAAGAATAAACGAAGAACTGACCGCTATGCATCAGGAGGTTATAAATAATCTTGAAAGCATCCAGGGAGCACTCCTTAGAATGAACAGATCCATTCAAGCGGAAGGTACTTTCGGAATCATAAAAAATGATCGTTGGTATAAAAGAATAGTCCGAAAAGGAATAGAATCCGTAAAACTTGAGGTTCTTTTGGTATCAATAGGTCATAACTTATATAAATATCACAATAAAAAGATGCGTCTCCAAGAAGTTGCCTAATCAAAAAAGTTTGTAGTTTTTGGGGAAAGGGGTATTATACTCTATTTTTGCCAGAAACAGCATACCTCACAAAAAATGATATAAAAAGGGAGCTGGAAAAAATGATTATCTCATTTTTTCACAGCCCCTTTTTGTTACTTTTTAGTTTCGAGTTCTTTCTGTAACTTTTCAATTAAAGCATTTTTTTCGGCAATCAGTTTTTTCTTCTCATTTATTTCATCTATAAGCGTAGCCTTAACTTTTGCAAGATTCTCATTTTCCACTTTAAGTTTTTTATATTCCTCTTCACGTCTCTTAATTCCGTTCATACGACGCTTATGGTCTTCCTCTGCTAAAAGTGTCCACTTTATTCTAGTTTCAACTAATTTTTTTCTTTCATTAGGATCCATATTCATCTGTTCTTTTTTATCTACATAAGGATTTTTAAATCTAATAGAATAAGCTATTAATCTATCGCAAAGGTCTTTATTATTTACGCATAGGTTAACTAATTCATAGAATTTAGGATTTTCATCTGATGTTAAAGTGATGCTTTCTGTTTTTTCTTTATCTGTGACTCCATATAAATAATCTGATGAAGTTCCAAAGACCTGGGCTATAAAACTAACCGTTTGAAAAGAAGGCTCTCTTTGTCCATTTTCATATCTACCATATCCCATAGCAGACATATTAAGCCTTCTTGCAGCCTCGGCTTTATTAATTCCTAAAGACTCTCTTATTTTTTTTAATCTTTCACATTTAAACTGCATAGTTACTCCTAGACCTAACCAATGGTTATTGTTATTATCTAACCAACGGTTATATTATGTCATAAATATATAAAATATTCAACTTAAAGTAGTACTAAAAATAGTTGCAATTAATTCGTAATAATTTTAAAATAAAAGGAGAGAAATATGGCTCGGTGGAAGTTAATAGAGAAAAAGCTCAAAAAGAACTGAAGGAATATATGATTAAGGATATTCACAATATTATAGAACAGGAGGAAATATGGAATGGATAATTTACTTTATTATAAAGGCTATATAGGAAGTTTAGAGTTTTCAGAAGCAGATCTAGTTTTTCATGGTAAAGTGCAAGGTATTAGATCTCTTATTTCCTATGAAGGAGAAAATGCTAAAGAGTTAGTAAAAGACTTTCATGATGCAGTTGATGATTATCTTGAATTATGTAAAAGAAGGGGAACTGAACCAGAAAAAGCATATAAGGGAACATTTAATATAAGAATTTCTCCTGATTTGCATAAAGAAGCTGCTATATATGCAATTAATCATAAAGTTTCTCTTAATTCTATTGTAGAAAAAGCTTTAGTTGGCTTTATGGCAAGAGCATAAATCATTTTATAAATTCTGCTGATTTTTCTCAAGCTTACCTAGAAGGGTAGCTAGTGGAACGATTAATATTCCAGCAATTAGATTACTTGTTCCATGGATACAGTCCCAAGGAAGTCCAGCTACAATCCATGCAACCATACCTTTAAAGTTAAGGCCAAAGCAAATAGCCTGAAATGGTGCATATAGAGTTCCATAAAGATAGCCCTGCAATGCAGGGCTTTTTTTGATTTACTGATGTTTTTTTAATTTGACGAGGTATATATAAAATATTATAATAATATCAAAGTTGGCAATTTATAACACAATATTTGCTTATATTTTGCCAACTTTGGCATAAAATAGTTAAAGTTGGCAATTTATATAGGGGTTTTGTATAAATATGAATATAATTGGACGAAAAAAAGAGATAGATATTTTAGGCCGTCTTTCAGAATCTAAACGTCCAGAATTTCTGGCTGTTTATGGAAGAAGACGTACAGGAAAGACTTATTTAATAAAAGAATATTTTAATGGTCAGTTCGCTTTTTACACAACTGGCCTTCCTAATGTTAAAACAAGAGAACAGCTTCAGGTGTTTAAAGATGCCTTAGTTAAGTACGGTCATAATGATAAAACTATTCCTAAAAACTGGTACGAAGCATTTTCCAGACTGAGGGAGATTCTAGAAAGCGATTCAGTTAAGCGTGATCCAGTAACACACAAGAAAGTTGTCTTTTTAGATGAACTTCCATGGATGGATACCGCTAGATCTGACTTTAAAAGTGCTCTTGATTATTTTTGGAATAGCTTTGGCTCTTCAATGGATGACCTTCTTCTTATTGTTTGTGGTTCTGCAACCTCTTGGATTATTAATAATATTATTAGTGACCATGGCGGCTTCTATAACAGAATCACAAAACAGATTCATTTACATCCATTTACTATTGATGAATGTGATGAGCTACTAAAACTAAATCATATGGAGCTTAGTAGACGCAAGGTTGCTATGTGCTACATGATTTTTGGTGGAATACCATACTATATCAACCTGTTAGACAACAGACTAAGCCTGGATCAGAATGTAGATGAATTAATCTTTAATCCAGATGGTGAACTTCATTATGAATATGACAGATTATTCAAGTCGCTGTTTTCTAAGGCTACTCTCCATATGAAGATTATCGAGACACTCAGTAGCAAAAGCATCGGACTTACAAGAAATGATTTAATTAAATACCTTGATTCAAAAAGTGGTAATGGAATATCCACTGCATTGTTAGAACTTGAACAGTGTGGTTTTATTAGAAAATATCAGAACTTTACTACTTCTAAACAGAATTATATTTACCAGATAATTGACCCATTTACACTATTTTGTATTCATTATATTAGGAAAAATAAAGTTAACAGCTGGATTAATATATTAAATACTCCATCATATAATTCATGGTCTGGTAATGCATTTGAAATACTCTGTCTCAATCATATAGGAAAGATAAAAGAGATGCTTGGTATTTCAGGTGTTGAATCTAATGAATATGCATGGAGAAGCAAAGTATCTAACCCAGGTGCACAAATTGACCTTATTATTGAACGCCGAGATGATGTTATAAATCTTTGTGAGATGAAGTTTTCTGATGACGAATTCATCATAGATAAGAAATATCACCAAGAGCTGATTAATAAAATGACAGCATTTAAGAATGAAACTAAAACAAAGAAAGCTGTTCATATTACTATGATAACTATCAATGGGGTAAAGAAGAACGAATATAGCGATGTTGTAATTAATCAGGTTTGCTTGTAGATGCACATATGATTAGGGATATTTATAATCTATAGAACAGGAGGAAATATGGAATGGATACCCCTAATAACCATAATTACTGGGCCTATAAATTCTGCTGATTTTTCTCAAGCTTACCTAGAAGGGTAGCTAGTGGAACGATTAATATTCCGGCGATTAGATTACTTGTTCCATGGATACAGTCCCAAGGAAGTCCAGCTACAATCCAGGCAACCATACCTTTAAAGTTGAGGCCAAAATAAAAAGCCTGAAACGGTGCATATAAAGTTCCATACAAATATCCGTGTAAGGCACATACTACCATATATACTATAGGCTGAATCTTTTTTGGCATTTTTTTTGGAAGCAGCATAGTCATACCCCAAAGGACAGTCCATATATAGAGATATGGAGTCCACCAGATTGAAAAGCCATTCATAAGACCTGTGAGAAACACAAAAACGTATATGGGATAAAGAGCTTTCCATCTGTAAACAAGGGTAAATGTCACAATAAAAACGCCCAACAGATGAACGTTGGGCGCAAATTCCATAAGCATCTTGGAAACATACATAAGTGCTCCAAGCATAGAAAATATAACCATTTCCTTTACTGAAATCTTCATTAGTAATAATTACTTCTCAACTTTAAGTTCGTATGTTGCTCCATTTTCAATATTAGTTTGATCAACGCCGGTAGATGCATACTGTCCATTGATATAGAATGCCCAATATGTACCATCCTTATCAAAATCAGCAACCTGACCGTCTACAGACTTAACATAAAGACCATACTGGCTTTCATCACCTGAGATTATATCAAGCTCAAGAAGTGCATCGCCTACAGTTTCCTTATCTGTGTTAATAACATAATGCTTTATATTACCATCTGCAAATGTTACATCAAAGTTAAAATTCTTCTGTCCTTCGCCAAGAATAACAAATTCTTCAACGATTTCAAGACCAGGATCAACTTCTTCTACAGAGATTTCTGTAACAGATACAGGTGTTTCTTCTGCAACGCTTACTTCAACTGCTGAAGGCTGAGTATTTACTTCCTTCTTATTATCCTTGCCACATGCTGACATAGCAAGAGCAAGCATCATAAGCATAATTAATAAACTACTAATTCTTTTTTTCATTATATTTCTCCTTTTATCGAGTAATTTATAAACATTGCTCGATAGTTTACAATATGAACCTATTTACGTCAACCATTACATTCTAAGCATAAGTTCTTTGTAAAGCTCCTGACCATGCTCCATATATATTCTTGGAACACGCTTAGATACAGCGCAAACAATCTCATAAGGAATAGTTCCGGCCATATCAGCCATAGTCTCTATAGGATTTTTCTCTCCAAATATCTCTATCTCGCTTCCAACATCAACGGAAGGCTTATCTGTAAGGTCAATCATACACATATCCATACAAATCTTACCAAGCTGTTTAGCCTGTCCCTCGCTGGTCATAAGGCTGTAGCGGTTAGATAGGCAACGCATAAATCCATCTGCATAGCCGTAAGGAACCACGCCAACTCTTGTCTTCTTATCAGTTGTATAGATACCGCCGTAGCTTATCTTAGTGCCTTCTGGATAAATCTTTATAGTACTTACTGTAGTTTTCATAGACATAACCGGCTTTAATCCAAGCTTTTTAGCAAATTCACCGTATCCATAAAGAAGAAGTCCTGGCCTAACCATATCAAGATATGTTTCCGGATAATCAGTAGTTGCACCTGTATTAGAACAGTGACGAAGGGCAAATTTCTTGCCAGTACGCTTTTCTACCTCAGCTATAACGTCAGTAAAGAGTTTAAACTGGTGGTTTGTATATGCTTTGCACTCTTCCCCATCTTCATCAGACACAGCAAAATGCGTGAAGATACCTTCCGGCTCAAGTCCATCAAGCTGGCAGGCATTCACAATACCATCTACGCCATGGGCAAAATAATCACCTTCGCATATGTATCCAAGTCTGGACATACCAGTATCAACCTTTATATGTACCTTAAGTTTTCCACCGTACTTTACAGCCTCCTGGCTATATTCAAGGGCCTTAGCCTCGCAGGTTACTGCCTGAGTTATATTAAAGCAGATAAGTCTGTCTACCTGCTCCTTAGGAGTATGGCCTAAGATAAGTATAGGCATAGTGATTCCGTTGAATCTTAGCTCTAAAGCCTCATCTATACTACTTACAGCAAGATAGTCAGCTCCAAGCTCTTCAAGTTTCTTAGATACAGCAACTGAGCCGTGTCCGTAGGCATCTGCCTTAACAACTCCAAGGAATTTAACCTTGCTTCCTATATGTTCTCTTATTTTTTTATAGTTATATTCAAGGGCGTCCAAATTAATCTCAGCCCATGTACGCTTAAGTGTAGACTTCATCTTTATACCTCTTTGAGTTTATACTACGCTCTACATTATACTACTTTGAAAAAATTAAGGGAAATGCAATAGGGGCTGGCAAATAAATATGTTATAATTCTATCTATGGGTGTATTTCTATTAGTATTTTTAGTTCTAGTAGCTACTAAAAAAATAAAATTAGACAATGTATTTAGCTTTATAGGTAAGCTATATCTTGGAATAGTTGGAATTTCCATCTTCTTTGCTCTGTTTCTCGGTGGACTTATTTCTCTTGCATACAGCCCACTTAGTACAGTAATTATTTTTGGAATCCTTGCAGTTCTTTTCAAAAATTATAAAAACAAAAAGAAGGAAGAGAAAAAATCAAAAGAAGAAGGCTGGCATGCCACTTCTTGGGATAAAGAAAATAAAAACGAAAGTACCTACCAGCAGTATTCCATGCCACTTAAGCACACAACAAGCCTTCCATCTTCAGTAAAAGGAAGAAAGAAGATTATTGATAAGTTTAATAAGCTTTATAACCTTACTCTTACTCCAGAACAGATTCAGTGCATAGTTAATTCCACATATATGTCTGAAATATGGCGTAGTGAGTTAGAGGCTATGAATGTTCAGTATAACTCAGTATACGAATGGATGACTGGTCCTACTAACTGGCTTAGAGTTTATATCCATGCATTTTCTATTCAGGAGATTTCTTCTGATATGAGACAGCAGGAAAGTATGGCCATGTATGCATTTGAATCAGTATTCAAATATGCTGATGAATTAAATGTGGACTCTAATGAGGAGCTTATTAGAAGGGTTAATGAGAAGTTTCTTACCTATTTTGATGATGCCTCATTTATGATTGCCTACAGATTCCTTGAAAGCAAAGGTTTAAAGCATAACCTTGGCAAGGGACAGGTTATTAGAAATGACAGCGAGATAGACAAGCTTCTTAATGAGTATAAAGATAAAGAGATGCCTAAAAATGAGGGAACAACAGGTCAGATGTAAATGCATCTGGCCTTTTTTCGATATAAGGAGTTAGTTATGAAACAGGTTTTCAATCCATATCTGCCACTACACGAATATATACCAGATGGTGAACCTCATGTATTTGGTGACAGGGTTTATATCTTCGGATCCCACGATAGGGAAGGTGGCTATACCTTCTGCATGGACGATTATGTAGTATATTCCGCTCCCGTTGATGATTTAACCGATTGGCGCTACGAGGGAGTAAGCTACAGAGCCTGCCAGGATCCAGACTACCCTAAGGGCCGTGCCTCCGAAGCACAGGACCATGCCGTGGATATAGGTAACCAGGTAAATAGGGATTTACAAAAGGGCCAGCGTGCTGACCTTACAGCAGTAAAGAAATATATGTATGCTCCTGATGTAGTTCAGGGTAATGATGGCAGGTATTACCTATACTACTGTATGGGTGGAGACTACGGAGAAGGGGGCTATACTGGGCCAATAAGTGTTGCTGTATCTGACAGACCAGAAGGAAAGTATCAGTTTTTGGGACATGTAAGAAATAAAGATGGATCTACTATGATGAAGTATGTCTGCTTTGACCCAGCTGCCATGAATGATGATGGAGTTATCAGAATATACTATGGAACCCAGTATGGCTTTGAAGACCAGCCTGATTATCCAGATAATCCAGAATACATAGCCAGCGAGATGGCTATGTTTGGACGAAGTAAAGAGGAGATATTATCATACCCTGACAGTATTATGGGACCTGTTATGCTTACTCTTGAAGATGATATGCTTACAGTTAAAGAAGAAGCAAGGCATATTATTCCTTGTAAGGTTAAAGGAACCAGCTTTGAAGAACATCCTTTCTTTGAAGGTTCATCTATGAGAAAGGTAGGAGATAAGTACTACTTTATCTACTCTTCATGGCAAAATCACGAGCTTTGCTATGCAACCAGTAAATATCCGGATAGAGACTTTACCTTCGGTGGCACTATAGTTTCTAACGGGGATATAGGTTATGAGGGGCGTAAGGACCAGGATAAGCTTAATATGACAGGAACTACCCACGGTAGCATAGTTAAAGTAAAAGACCAGTGGTATGTTTTCTATCATAGGTTAACTCATAAGTCAGATTATTCCCGTCAGTCTTGTGCTGAGAAGATATACATTGAAGAAGACGGCTCTATAAACCAGGTAGAAGTAACAAGCTGTGGCCTAAACAAGGGACCTTTAGCTGCATTGAATAATACTTTCCCGGCTCCAATATGCTGTAACCTTACTAACGGCTATATGCCACATGGCTCTAACACAGTATTTGACATGGCATTTCCTAATGTAACAAATCTTGGAGATGACCGCTTTATTGGAGAGATAGAAGATGGAACCCTTATAGGATATAAGTACTTTAACCTAGAAGGGGTATCTACTATAGAGATTAGCTGTCGCTATGAAGATGATAATAACAAAGTTAAGCCATCTGGCCCTATCCGTCTTGATGAAAGATGTTTTAATGATATTAAACGTATAGAGGAAGAGAAAGATAGATATGGAACAGATAGACTTAGCTGGTATGAAGAAGATAGTTCACTAGATAAACCATATTTTGCTATAAAAACCTCTATAGAGGGAAATGAGATAGGAAGAGTGGTATTATCTGAAGAAAAATCTAGCAAATCGAACGAGGACAGCCTAGTCTGGCATTCATATAAAGCGAGCATTGATTGTAAGGGGCTTACTAATACAGCATTGTATTTGGTATATCATGGTAAGAAGAGGCTTCAGTTTAAGGAACTAAGCTTTCTTTAATAAACAAAACTATACAAAAAACGGGAATTTAGTATGATTTTTTTATAGTCTTTCAAGGTTGAAATCCGTGAAAAACTGTGTTAATTTGTATTGAATTGAATATATGATTTAGGTGTCAAAGCAGCTTTTTGTGAGCGGGCTTTGGTGAAAAGGGAAGCAGGTGAGATTCCTGCACGAACTCGTCACCGTATTTAAGGAGCGAAGGTCGATATATCACTGGGGGGAACCGGGAAGATGACCTAAGCGATGATTTATAAGCCGGGAGACCTGCCTGAATTAAAGTACAGAAACAAAAGTTTCAAACCACGAGTAAAATGGTTGTACAGTTTACCTCGCGTCTAACGTCGAGGCAGGTATTTTGTGTGCAAACTCTTTACTTATGGTAAAGAGTTTTTTGTTTACAAACATGCCCTTCGAAATAAGGTGCGTTTTGTATAAATTATCTATTTATATAGAAAAGAGGAGATTAAAAATGAAAAAGAAAGTAGTAGTTATGTTACTTGCAACTATGGTAGGTGCTGTAGCTCTAACAGCATGTGGAAAGAAGAATGATGAAACTCAGACTTCCGATGCTACTCCAGCTCCAGCAGTTACAGAGACTTCTGTAAGCGAGACTGAGGAAAGTGCAGTAGAAGAGTCTGATGATCAGGCAGCAGCTGATCATGTTGCAGATCTTATTGATGCAATCTATGTTCAGGAATGGACTGAAGAGACAGAAAAGCAGTGTGCAGATGCAAAAGCAGCTTGGGATGCATTAACAGATGAACAGAAAGAGCTTGTAGAAGGTAATTTTGCAGATCCTGACTATTTTGGAGCTGATACAGGCGATGCTTCTAAGGATGATCCACGTAATCAGGATGAGATTGGTGAAAATGAAATCTTAGTTGTATCTTTTGGTACATCATTTAATGATAGCCGAGTAGCTTCAATTAAAGGAGTAGAGGATGCTATAGCAGAAGCTAACCCAGATTGGTCAGTAAGAAGAGCATTTACAGCCCAGATTATTATCAATCATGTGCTTGCACGTGATGGAGAATCAATAGATAACGTTGATCAGGCACTTACTCGTGCAGTAGATAATGGCGTAAAGAATCTTGTTATCCAGCCAACACATCTGATGCATGGTGCAGAATATGATGAACTTGTGGCAACTGTTGATGAGTATGCAGACAAATTTGAATCAGTTACAATTGCAGAGCCACTTCTTGGCGAGGTAGGTGCAGATGCTACTGTTGTTAATGAAGATAAGAAAGCAGTTGCAAAGTTAGCTGTAGAAGAGGCTGTTAAGGCTTCAGGTTACGATGATCTTGATGCTGCAGCAGAAGACGGCGTTGCTTACGTTCTTATGGGACATGGTACATCTCATACAGCAAAGGTTACATATAGCCAGATGCAGACACAGATGAATGAACTTGGTTATGAAAATGTATTTGTTGGCACAGTAGAAGGTGAACCAGAAGAAACAGAAGTTACTAATGTTATGAATGCAGTTGCAGATGCTGGTTATAAGAAGGTTGTTCTTCGTCCATTCATGGTTGTTGCCGGAGATCATGCTAATAATGATATGGCTGGAGATGATGAAGATTCTTGGAAGAGCATATTTACAGCTTCAGGAAATTTTGACAGTGTTGAATGTCAGATTAATGGTCTTGGTGAGATAAAGGAAGTTCAGGATATTTATGTTCAGCACACAGCTGATGCAATCAATAAATAATTAATAATATAATTAGATTAGATGCTCTGCCTTTTTCTGTATAGGCAGAGCAGATTTTTAAGGAGATTAGTGATGAAAAGAAAAACCATATTAGTTTTAACAGCTTTGATATTATCCGCATCATTATGTGGTTGTAATAATAAGAAAAATGATCAGCCTGCTCCAAGTCCAGCTGTTTCATTAACAGAGGAGTCGGTAACAGAGACATCTTTAACAGAAGCATCTCTTCCGGAAGAAGTAACAGCAGATAGTGTTCTTGAGGATGGTCAGTATATTGTAGATTTTACAACTGACGGAAAGATGTTTCATGTTAATGAAGCCTACGATGGAAAGGCCACTCTTAATGTAGTTGATGGTCAGATGACAGTTCATATCGTTTTACCTTCAAAGAGCATTATCAATCTTTATACTGGACTTGCTGAGGATGCCCAAAAAGATGGTGCAGTTTTATTAGAGCCTGTTGTGGAAAGTGTTACTTATGATGACGGAACAACTGATGAGGTAAATGCATTTGATGTACCTGTTCCATATATTGATAAGGAGTTTGATCTTGCCCTAGTTGGTACAAAGGGAACCTGGTATGATCACAAGGTTGTAGTATCCAATCCAATATCTACTACTAATGAGGGATTATCATCTGCAATAGCAGAAGGTCAGTACACAGTAGAGTTTGACTTTGAAGGTGGAAGTGGTAAAGCATATATCGAATCACCGGCAAATCTTACTATTGGTCAGGATGGTATGACAGCAACTATTACATGGTCAAGTCCAAATTATGACTATATGCTCGTAGATGATGTTAAGTATCTTCCTGTAAATGAAGAAGGTAACTCAGTATTTGAAATACCGGTTAGTTCACTTGATGAACCAATTACTGTTATTGGCGATACAGTTGCTATGAGTAAACCTCACGAAGTTGAATACACACTTACATTCCATTCAGATACACTTAAGCTTGTATCAGATACTGAATAAAAGGTACAAAATATGGTCAGAAAATCAGGAATATTATTAATAAGTATATTTTTGATGGGACTGTTATGGCTTCAGGGCTGTAGCAGTCCTTCTTCTGATTTAAAGAGTGGTGATAATGAGAGTGTATCTTCAGAAAGCTGCAATCAGTTAGTATATGAAAGCTCTATGAAGCTGGAGTATGCAGAGAACTTTTCAGTAGATTATTATCAGGGTGGATATAAGCTTCTATCAACAATGGATGGAACAAGAATACTTACAGTTCCTGAAGGAAAAGAAGTTCCTGCTGGTCTCGATGAAGATATTATAGTTCTTAAGAGGCCTGTTAATAATATATATCTTGTATCATCTTCGGTTATGGATATATTCAGTAAGCTTGATGCTTTAGATACCGTAAGACTATCAGGCCAAAAGAAGGAAAACTGGTCTATAGAGGAAGCAAGAGAAGCTATGGATGCAGGAGATATACTATATGCCGGCAAATATAACCAGCCTGACTATGAACTTATAACCAGCGAAGGATGTTCTATAGCAATTGAAAATATGATGATATCACACACACCAGAGGTTAAGGAGATGCTGGAAAGTTTTGATATACCTGTGGTTATAGAGTATTCCAGCTATGAGTCACATCCTCTTGGAAGAGTAGAGTGGGTGAAGTTCTTTGGAGCTCTGGTTGATAAGGAAGAAGAAGCTGAGGAAATATTTAACAACCAGGTAGAGATTTTAAATGATGTAGCAGCAGAAGAGAATACTGGTAAGACTGTAGCATTTTTCTATATTACTACTAATGGTCTTGTTCAGGTAAGACAAAGCAGCGACTATATTCCTAAGATGATTGAGCTTGCTGGAGGAAGCTACATATTCCCAGATTTATCAGACCCTGAAAATAAGCGTTCTACTATGAATATGCAGGTGGAAGAATTCTATGATGGAGCCAAAGATGCAGACTATATAATTTACAATTCCACAATAGACGGCGAGATTCGAACTGTGGATGATTTGTTGGATAAGTGCCCTGTTCTTAGTGACTTTAAGGCAGTTAAAGAGGGCAATGTATGGTGCACTACTAATGATATGTACCAGCAGTCTATGTCTATTGGCTATATGATAGAAGATTTTCACAAGATGCTCACTGGTCAGGAGGAAGACCAGATGACCTATCTGTTTAAGATAAAGAAGGATTAATTGTGAACAAGAAGAGAAGATATACCATAACTTTTATATTGTTGATTTTAGGTGTCTTATTAGCACTCTTTCTTAGCCTTTGTATAGGTTCAGTAAAGATTCCTATGGCTGACATCATAGAATCTGTAAAAGGTAACCCTGTTAAAAATGACAGGATTCTTTGGGATATAAGGATGCCAAGAGCACTGGCAGCTATTATTCTTGGTGGCAGCTTGGCCTTATCCGGATACCTCCTTCAGACATTTTTCCATAATCCAATAGCTGGACCTTTCGTACTTGGTATCTCCTCAGGAGCTAAGATGGTTGTTGCTCTAGTTATGGTATTTCTTATGGATCATGCTATAGGCATGTCCTCTGGAGGCCTTATAATTGCAGCATTTTTAGGTTCACTTATATCACTTGGTTTTGTTCTTCTTATGTCAAGAAGAGTAACCAATATGGCTATGTTAGTTGTAAGCGGTGTCATGATTGGTTACATATGCAGCGCAGTTACAGAGCTGATTATAAACTTTGCAAATGATGCACAGATAGTGAATCTTCATAACTGGTCCAGGGGAAGTTTTTCTGGAACAAGCTGGACTGGTGTATATGTTATGGCAGCAGTAGTACTTGTAGCATTTATCTGGACATTTCTTTTATCAAAACCATTAAGTGCATACCAGCTTGGAGAAAGCTATGCATCTAACCTGGGAGTTAATGTTAAGGCTTTAAGAGGACTTATAGTTTTTCTATCCAGCATCCTGTCAGCTTGTATAGTAGCATTTGCAGGCCCTGTTTCTTTTGTAGGTGTTGCAGTGCCTCATCTTGTTAAGAGCCTACTAGGTACAAGTAAGCCTATACTTATGATCCCAGCCAGCTTTCTTGGAGGAAGCTTTTTTGTACTTATTTGTGACCTGATTGCCAGAACTTTATTTGCTCCAACAGAGCTTAGTGTAAGTACTGTTACAGCAGTATTTGGTGCTCCAGTAGTCCTGTTTATTATGTTAAGAAGAAGCAGGGAGGACGTAAGATAATGACTTATTATTTTAGAACTGAGGCCCTAACAGTTGGCTATGATGGCAATGCACTTATAGAAGATATAAATATTGGAATAGAAAAGGGAACCATACTTACTCTTATTGGACCTAACGGTGCAGGTAAGTCTACCATACTTAAGTCTATTGCAAGACAGCTGTCACCTATAGCAGGAACAGCTTATATAGATAAAGAAGACCTGATGCATATGTCTCCAAAGGAAGTTTCTAAAACTATGGCACTTGTTTTAACAAAGAAACTTTCAGCAGAGATGATGACCTGTAGGGACGTAGTTGCAACAGGAAGATATCCTTATACCGGACGTTTTGGACTGCTGTCAGAAGAAGATGAAGCGAAAGTTACAGAAGCTATGGAACTTGTTAATGTTCTTTCTATAGAGGGACAGGATTTCAATAAGATAAGTGATGGTCAGAGACAGAGAGTTATGCTTGCAAGAGCGCTTTGTCAGGAACCGGAAATTATTATTCTTGATGAGCCTACATCCTTCCTTGATATAAAGTACAAGCTGGAATTTATGTCTGTACTTCAAAAGCTTAAGAAGATGAAGGGACTTACTGTTATTATGTCACTTCATGAACTGGATCTGGCAAGAAAGCTTTCAGACAAAATTCTTTGCGTTGGGGACAGTGCTATCGATAAATTTGGAAGTCCAGACCAGGTATTTACAGAGGGTTACATATCTAAACTCTTTAATATCAGTGATGAACTAATAGCATTTGCAAAAGAGAAGAATATATTATGACAAAAGTTATTATGGTGCAGGGCACTATGTCTAGTGCAGGAAAAAGTCTTCTTGTAGCTGGGCTATGCAGAATATTTCACCAGGATGGGTATAGGGTGGCGCCTTTTAAGTCTCAGAATATGGCCCTTAATTCTTTTATTACAAGTGAAGGCCTTGAGATGGGCAGAGCTCAGGTTATGCAGGCTGAGGCAGCAGGTATAGAGCCTATGGTTTGTATGAATCCAATACTTCTTAAACCTACTAATCATACAGGGTCACAGGTTATTGTTAATGGAAAAGTTATAGGTAATATGTCTGCAAAGGATTATTTTTCTTATAAGAAGAACCTTATTCCTGATATTAAGGCTGCTTTTAAGAAGTTAGAAGAAGTTGCAGATATTATTGTTATAGAAGGAGCAGGCTCTCCTGCTGAGATAAATCTTAAAGAGAATGACATAGTAAATATGGGGATGGCGGCTATGGTAGATGCGCCTGTGCTTCTTGTTGGAGATATAGACAGAGGCGGCGTCTTTGCCCAGCTTCTTGGAACCCTTATGCTTCTTGAACCAGATGAAAGAGACAGGGTAAAGGGACTTGTTATTAACAAATTCCGTGGAGATGCTTCTATCCTGGACTCAGGTATAAAGATGCTTGAAGAAAAAGGTGGAGTACCAGTTGCTGGTCTCATTCCATATATGGATTTATGCCTTGATGACGAAGACAGCCTGACAGGAAGATTTAATAATACTGCAACAGGTCTTATTGATATAGCAGTTATTAAATATCCAAGAATATCAAACTTTACTGATTTTAATGTTTTTGATGAATATGACCAGGTTTCAGTAAGATATGTAACTTCAATTAGTGAGCTTGGATGTCCTGACCTGGTTATACTTCCTGGAAGTAAGAATACTATGGGAGATCTAAAGTGGCTAAGAACTAGCGGTCTTGAAACTGCGATAGTTAAGCTTTCCGAAGATGTTCCTGTAATAGGCATATGCGGCGGCTATCAGATGCTTGGAAACAATATTTCTGACCCGAACTCTGTAGAAGAGGGCGGAAGTATAAAGGGTATAGGTCTTCTTCCAGTATCTACTGTTCTTAAAAATGAGAAAACACGCCTTCAGACCAAAGGGGCATTTGCCCAGATTACAGGTATCTTTAAAGAATTTTCAGGTATGGAATATGAAGGATATGAGATTCATATGGGTCTAACTTCATATGATGATGAAGGAAAAAAGCCTGTTAATAACAATATTATTAATCAGTGCAATGTGTACGGTTCTTATATTCATGGCTTATTTGACCATGGAAAGATAGCTTCTACTATTATTTCCAGCATTGCAAAGAAGAAGGGCATAGATATTAATTCTTTGGAAGAGGTTGATTATAAGGCATTTAAAGAAAGTCAGTATAACAAGCTGGCAGATACTATGAGGTTATATCTGGATATGGAGAAGATATATGGAATCCTTAACGAATCAGCAATATAGTTCATATAGTGAACTAACTAATATTCATATTGAATCTCCATCTAAGACTGTTAGCCAGAAGGTTAAGGCTAACTGGGATGCTATAGCAAAGCCACTTGATAGTTTGGGTGCCTTTGAAGATATTATTTGCAAGATAGGCTCTATTCTTGGCACAGATAAAATCGATATCAGCAAGAAGGCAGTTATTATTATGTGCGCTGATAACGGTATAGTGGAAGAAGGGGTAAGTCAGTGCGGTCAGGAGGTAACCTTAGCAGTTGCCAAATCTATGGCAAAAAATCAGTCCTCCGTAGGCAAGATGGCTTCACATATTAAGGCAGATACTATACCGGTTGATATTGGTATTAATTCTTCAGAAGAAGTGGAAGGCCTACTTAATAAGAAGGTTAGGAAGGGCACAAGAAACTTTCTAAAAGAAGAGGCTATGACCAGTGATGAAGCACTGAAGGCTATATCCATTGGCATAGATATGGTAAGAAATTGTAAAGATAAGGGATATAAACTACTTGCAACAGGGGAGATGGGTATAGGTAATACTACTACCAGTTCTGCCATAGCAGCAGCTTTACTTGGATGCAAGGTAGAGGATGTTACAGGAAGAGGAGCAGGTCTTTCTGATAAAGGATTAGAAAGAAAGATTGCAGTAATAAAAGAAGCCCTAGATAAATATGGTTTAAGGGATAAAGACCCTTTTACAATACTTAGAACAGTAGGAGGACTTGATATTGCAGGGCTTACAGGTCTTTGTATAGGCGGTGCATTATACCATGTTCCTATTGTGCTAGATGGTTTTATAAGTATGGCAGCAGGTCTTGTAGCAGAGAGAATCTGTCCAGGGGTAAAGGACTATCTTATCTCTTCTCATAATGGAAAAGAGCCGGCAATTAAACTTATTTTAGAAGAGCTTTCACTTAAGCCAGTAATTGACGCCAGACTTGCTCTTGGAGAGGGTACAGGAAGTGTTATGTTGTTTTCACTTCTTGATATGGCTATGTGTATATATGACAATCAGACATCTTTTCAGGATATAGAAGTTGTAGAATACCAGAGGTTTGTATAGTGGTTACTTTAATTATAGGTGGTAGTGGTAGCGGCAAATCAGCATATGCAGAAGAGTACATATTTAAGAAGGCAGGTAAGATTTCAAAGTATTACATAGCTACTATGAAGGCTGCTGATAAAGAAAGCAAAGACAGAATTGAAAAGCACAGAAACATGCGAAAGGACAAATGCTTTATTACCATAGAGCGCCCTGTTAACATTGGTGGCCTT
>OCVV012874116.1_pt1 | contig 17409 bp, 9 predicted proteins | sample 1539721 | NCBI WGS metagenome assembly OCVV01 (sample SAMN02144230, study PRJEB22623) | gut metagenome | biome: sheep rumen | host: Ovis aries | place: New Zealand | reverse complement strand
TAGGATCTGGTTCCGTGTCAGCCTGTTCCATCAGGTTTGCCATGCAAGTTTTGGTTGGTTCTATCATGCTCGCATCAACCACCAAATTCAATTTTAAAGATACGCTCGAATTGTAAATGGTAGAGCTTATATACTTTTTCCAATTGTAGTAGTCGAGATAAGCCTGCGAGCAGCAATAGTCGTCGGCATCGCGGGTGTTAATGCCGTTGCGTGGTGTCCATTTGTGGAAATTTCCCCACGTCTCCATGTAGTCGATGTTCTGCTGATTGCTTGGGTCGAGTTTGATGAGTTCCATCAATCCTTCGAAATACACGCCACGCGTCCACAGGTTGCTGGGGCGTTCCTTTTTCACGAAAGTAGGTTTCGTGGCATCGGGATACTTGCGGATGAAATAGTCGTTGGCGCAGTGCATCGCTTTCAGCACGTCGGCGCGTTTCGGCATTTTCTGTGCTTGCGTCAGCACACATACACTCATTAGTAATACAGCAATAGTTAGGATTCTTTTCATATTGGTACTTTATGGTTTAGTGTTTAACGTGAAGCGTGAAGTGTGAAGCGTTTAACGTGAAGCGTGAAGTGTGAAGCGTGAAGTGATTTTGCCGGACGGCATTTTTCACTTTTCATTTTTCACTCTTCATCACATGATAGTGTTCAGGTATCGTTCCAATTCTTCGGTTGTGATGTCCCTCTTGAACTCTCCGTTCTGAGCCAGGGTGATGTGTCCCGTTTCCTCCGACACGATGATGGAGATGGCATCGCTCTGCTGCGTGATACCGAGTGCGGCACGGTGGCGGAGTCCGAGTTCCTTCGGGATGTCCCTGTTGTGCGACACGGGCAGGATGCAGGCAGCCGACACGATGCGGTTGTTGCTGATAATCATTGCACCGTCGTGGAGCGGAGAATTCTTGAAGAATATGTTTTTGATGAGCTGCGCATTGATGTTGGCATCGATGGTTTCGCCCGTGTTCTCAATGTCTTGCAGCGACATGCGCCGCTCGATGATGATGAGTGCGCCGACCAGGTTCTTGCTCATGTAGTCGCAGGCACGCACAATCTGCATGATGGCTGGGTTTTCCTCTTCGTCCTGGGTCTTCTTTCGAGAGAACAGTTGCAGGAAAGAATACAGTCGGTTGTTCGAGCCGAGCGTGAGGAAGAAGCGCCGTATGTCCTCTTGGAAGAGGATGATGAGAGCCAGCACACCCACGCTGACGAGTTTGTCGAAGATGCTGCCGAGAAGTTTCATTTCCAGCACCTGCGACACCACAATCCACATGATGATGAACACGAGAATGCCATAGAACACGTTCAGTGAGCCTGAGTCGCGCATCAGCTTGTAGATGTTATACAGGAGCAATGCAACCAGGAGTATGTCGATGACGTCTTTAATGCCAAATTCTATCATTTTCTGTGAGAGTAAATAAAGTGAAAAGTGAAAAGCCTTAATCAAGGACAAAGAACAAAGGACAATGTACAGGCTTTGAAATTCGTACTTTGTAAATTGTACTTTGTACTTCTCTTCATGCTTCCCGCTTCACGTTAAACACGAGAGTTCATTTGCTGGAAAATCTTCACGGCTTCCACACACGCCTTCACGTCATGAACGCGGAGGATGTTGGCGCAGCCTTTCGTCAGGCAGATGGTGTGAAGCACCGTCGTCCCGTTCAGGGCTTCTTGGGCTGTGGTTCCCAGCAGTTTGTATATCATGCTCTTGCGAGACACGCCCACGAGTAGAGGCAGTTCGAAGATTTTCAGTGCTTCCAAGTGGTTGAGCAGCATGTAGTTGTGTTCCAGCGTCTTGCCAAAGCCAAAGCCAGGGTCGAGGATGATGTCCTTCTGTCCCAAGTCGCGCAGTTGCTGAATCTTCTCGGCGAAGTAGAGGAGCACCTCCTGCATGAGGTCGTCGTAATGCGGAGCCTCCTGCATGGTTTGCGGTGTCCCCTTCATGTGCATCAGCACGTAGGGCACACCAAGACGTGCCACCGTCCGAAACATGTCCTTGTCGAGTTCTCCGCCCGAAATGTCGTTCACGATTTGCACGCCGTATTCCTCCACGCACATCTTCGCCACGTCAGCCCGAAACGTATCGACCGACACCACCGCTTCGGGAGCCAGCTTCCTCACAATCTGCAATCCGCGTCGCAAGCGTTCCATTTCCTCCGTGGGCGAGATGTCGTTGGCATTGGGACGCGAAGAGTAGGCACCGATGTCAATCATCTGCCCCTGTTCAGCCACGATTTGCTCCACCCGTTCTGCAATCTCCCTTTCCGTTTGCTTTCTGCTATCGGCAAAGAAAGAGTCGGGGGTGACATTCAGAATGCCCATCACCTGAGGCGTACCCAGGTCAATCAGTTGTCCGTTGGCGTTGATGGTGTAATTCAGCATGATTCAAACAAAAACTATGCAAAAGTAACAAATAATTACGAAACTGCGAAATTCTCACTTAAAATATGAACAGAAATCCATCCCGATGCTATCTTTCTGCAAGATGGAAGGGGGAATGAAGAGAATCGTTTCTTCAATTCGTGCCACTTCCCTTTGGGAATTTCGTGAGACAATCATTTGATTCGTCTTAACGACCGAGCCCTCGTTTGAAAAACAACGAGCCCTCGCTTGAGCTTCAACGAGCCCTCGCTTGAAAAACAACGAAGGCTCGCCTTTTCAGTAAGTCCCCAATCGCGTTCGAGTAAGTCCCCAATCGCGTTCGTGTGAGTCCCCAATCGCGTTCGAGTAAGTCCCCAGTCGCGTCAGTTCAAGTCTCTTTGCAGAAAAAATGTTTGCTTGAAATCCCTGCATTTCGTTTTTTTGCACTATCTTTGCGCAATCAATTAAAACACAAACAAATGGACATTCAAGATTTATACGAGATTTTCAAGCAGCATCCAGAGATAACGACCGACAGCCGCACGTGTCCCGTCGGTTCCATCTTCTTTGCGCTGAAGGGAGAGACCTTCGATGGAAATGCGTATGCCAAGGCTTCCTTGGAGAAGGGTTGCGCCTACGCAGTTGTAGATGAAAAGGAATATGCTGACGAACACGACGAGCGCATCATTCTGGTGGATGACGCTTTGCAGACTTTGCAGGATTTAGCCCGATTCCATCGGGAGAAATTGGGTACAACCATCGTTGGCGTGACAGGTACGAATGGCAAGACCACGACGAAAGAACTGATTGCTGCCGTGTTGCAGAAAAAATATAAGGTACACTACACTCAGGGCAATTTCAACAACCACATCGGTGTGCCAAAAACCTTGCTCCAGCTCACGCCCGAACACGAGATGGCTGTGGTGGAGATGGGTGCCAATCATCCAGGCGAAATCAAGACGCTGGTGAACATTGTCCGTCCTGATTATGGCATCATCACGAATGTGGGCAAGGCTCACTTGCTGGGCTTTGGCTCGTTCGAAGGTGTGATTCGCACGAAGGGCGAACTCTACGACTTCATTCGCGAGCATGGTGGACAGGTGTTCATCAACAACGACAATCCTCACCTCCTTGGCATCTCGCATGGCTTGCAGCTGGTGCGCTACGGAAGGCTGAAGAAGGAGAACAACGCAGCGCAAGACCCACATTTTGCCACGCCTCATGCTTCGCCAAACTTGGTGGATGGCGAACTGGTCAGTTGCAATCCTTTCCTCTGTTTCAAATGGAACGGGCATGAAGTGCAGACTCACCTCATTGGCGACTATAACCTCGACAATGCCCTTGCTGCTGCCACCATCGGCACGTACTTCGATGTGCCTGCCGAATCCATTTGCGAGGCTCTGGAAGAGTATGTGCCTTCGAACAACCGTTCGCAATATGAGCAGACGGCATTCAATCGACTGGTGATTGATGCTTACAATGCCAACCCTACGTCCATGCACGCTGCCTTGCACAATTTCTGCCAGATGACATTGCCTCACAAGATGTGCATCCTTGGAGCGATGCGCGAACTGGGCGAAGTGGGACAGGAGGAGCATCAGAAGTTGGTGGACTTCCTCCAAGAAGCTGGTTTCGAGCAGGTTTGGCTCGTGGGTGAGGAGTTTGAGAGTACGCAGCACCCTGCTTCGTTCCGTCTGTTCAAGGATGTGGAAGACGTGAAATTCGCCATTGCTCAGTACAAGCCTCAGAACATGACGATTCTCATCAAGGGCTCGAATAGCAACAAACTGTTTGAACTCCCTAAGATGTTGTAAATGAAGAATGAAGAATTAGGAATGAAGAATGTTAATGACTCGGAAAGACAGGAGAAAAGAGTGAAATACATTCTTTATTCATAGGAAAGAAATTAGAATAATTAGAATAATTACTCCAAAAATTTATGTGTTGTTACAGCAAAAATAAACATATTATTTCTGACAAAATTATTCTAATTATTCTAATTTCTTTCCTTAAGTTAAATCTACTAATTGTTTTTTCCCGATTACATAATTAAATAGATATTATGAATTTCAAGAAAATCATCCCCGACGCCATTTGCGTCCTTCTCTTTGCCCTCATCGCTTTCTGCTATTTCTATCCAGCAGACTTCGATGGACGCCGACTCACAGGGCACGACAACACGGCTGCCGATGGTCTGTCGGTGGAAATTAAGAACTACCGTGCTGAACATAACGGCGAAACGCCACGATGGATTAACTCCATCTTCGGTGGTATGCCTACTTATCAGGTGGCTCCAAGTTATGATTCCACGCGCAGCATGTCGTTTCTCGAAAAGGTATATCACCTCTGGTTCCCCGACTATGTTTGGTACATCTTCGCATCGATGTTGGGCTTCTATATCCTGCTTCGTGCCTTCGACTTCCGTCATTGGATGGCTGCCTTGGGTGCCATCGTGTGGGCATTCAGCAGCTATTTCTTTATTATTATAGCAGCAGGACACATCTGGAAAGTGATTACCTTGGCGTATATTCCGCCAACCATTGCGGGCATGGTGCTGCTCTATCGGGGCAAGTATGTGTGGGGATTCATCGTCACGGCGTTCTTTGCTGCTCTTCAGATTCTGAGCAACCACGTGCAGATGACCTACTATTTCCTCATTCCTGAGTTCTGCCTCTTCTTCGCCTTCTTGGTTCAAGCCATCCGCACGAAGAAGATGGCGCATTTCTGCAAGGCAACAGGTTTGCTGGTGGCTGCCGCAGCCATCGCCATTGCCATCAATGCGTCGAACCTTTACCACACCTACGAATATGCGAAGGACACGATGCGCGGCAAGAGCGAATTGGTGAAGGAAGGTGCCGACCGCAGCAACCAGACCAGTTCGGGACTCGACCGCGACTACATCACGGCATGGAGCTATGGCATTTCGGAAACGTGGACGCTGCTTGTGCCGAACGTGAAGGGTGGTGCATCGGTGCCACTGCGCGAGAATGCCACTGCCATGAAGAAGGCGAACGGACAGTTCACCAGTGCTGGCATCTACGGTGCGTTCACGCAGTATTGGGGTGAACAGCCAGGCACGAGCGGCCCTGTCTATGTGGGTGCATTGGTTTGTATGCTCTTCGTCTTGGCGTTGTTGATTATTCCGAACAATAACCCTCTGAAGTGGGCACTCATCATTGCCACGGTGCTGTCTATCCTCCTTTCGTGGGGTAAGAACTTCATGGGATTCACCAATTTCTTCATCGACCATGTGCCTATGTACGCCAAGTTCCGCACGGTGTCGTCCATCCTCGTGGTGGCAGAATTCACCATTCCGCTCTTGGCACTCTTTGGCTTGAAGATGTTTGTTGAGAAATGCCAGCAGAAGGAAACTCGCACCACGATGCTTCGTGCCCTCACGCTGAGTTGTGTCATCACCGTGGTTTGCTGCCTTTGCTTCGCTTTGGCTCCTACGGCTTTCGGTGAGTGTCTCTCCACTGCCGACCGCAATGCGATGGACCAGTATGTGCAGCAGGGCTATTTCGACAATGGCATGGCTGCCAGCATCCTCGCCAGCATCTCCACGATGCGCGCTGCGATGGTGAGTGCCGACGCATGGCGTTCCATCGTCATCATCCTGATTGGTGCGGTCCTGATGTACTGGTACTTCACGCAGAGCGGAAAGATTGTTAATGAAAACAAGATGCTGAAGGAGAAAGGTATGCCAACGGAGCAGGATGGCGTTTCTCCATTCCGTGTGCCTGCATCCATCCTCTCCATCGCTTTGTTGGTGGTGTGCTTGGTGGATATGTGGATGGTGAACAAGCGTTACCTGAACGACGGCATGTTCTCGCGTCCTCAGCTCGATGCTGCGTTGCAAAAGACGGAAGCCGACGAGTTCATCCTCTCGAAGTCGGGTGACAAGCGCGACTATCGTGTGCTTAACTTCACGGTTTCTACGTTTAATGACAACACTACGTCCTATTTCTATAGTTCGGTGGGTGGTTATCATCCTGCCAAGTTGCGCCGCTATCAGGAACTCATCGAAGAGCACATCGCTCCTGAAATGAGCAACGTGTATAAGGCAATGGGTGAGGCCCGCCTCGACACGGCTGCCATGATGACGGGTGGGTCGAAGTTCCCTGTCTATGACCTCTCGGCTGTGAACACTGATTCGCTCTATCCTGTGCTGAACATGCTCAACACGCGCTGGTTCATCCTCGGTGCGCAGAATGGCGAGAAGATTCCTGTGGAGAACACGGCTGCCTACGGCAATGCGTGGTTTGTGGATAATGCGCTGCTCGTGACGAATGCCAACGAGGAAATGGCTGCTTTGCACAAAGTGTCGCCTCACCACACGGCGGTTATCAATAAGAATCAGTTTAAACTTGACAAGAACGTGGAGCTAGTGGAAGGAAGCATCAAGCAGACTTCGCTCACTCCAACGAGCGTGAGCTACGAGTCGGAGTCGGATGCTGAGGGATTGGCTGTCTTCTCTGAAATCTATTATCCGGGCTGGACGGCGACGATTGACGGCAAACCTGCCGTAATCCTCCGTGCCAACTACGTGCTTCGTGCCATGATCATTCCTGCTGGCAAGCACGTTATCGAAATGACGTTCGATCCTACATCCGTTAAGACGACAGAGACCATTGCAAACACAGGACTTTACATTCTCCTTCTTTGTATCGGCCTCGCCCTCTTCTTCGGACTGAAAAAGCGAAAGAAAGAGAAGCTGAGTCAATAGTCCAGAAAGTACGATAGACCGTTGGCAGGTGGTGAAGCGAAGCGGAACCCCTGCATAGGATTCAATAGAAAATCGAACCCCGAAGGTGGTGACAGAGCACATGTAAAACGTCTCTGTCACCCACTTCGGGGTTTTGTTATTGGATGTTGCTTAGCAGGGGTTCCGTGCTTCGCACTTCACCGCCTGCCTGTAGTCTTTCAGGCCTTCGGCCTTTTTACGTTCATTGATATTTTTATTTATTGTTCATCTTTCTCGAATATGCTGCACCAACGGTAAACCCAGTGTGTGCGACTGTCGCAAGAGTGGTAGTTGATGGCTCTCAGCTCGTTCTTTTTACTGCCATTTGGAATACGTAACACAAAATCCCACTCGCCGGAAGTGGCTGAACCAGGACGTGTGCCCACAGTTTTGCTGCCTGTGAGGTTGATAACCTTCCCCTCGACAGCCCAGTCACTGATAAAGTTAGGACCTATGCTCTCATCTTCAAATGTTATCCACGGGGTTTCATTGACATAGCAGGTTGCCTCACCAGTAGTCCTCTTTACGGTAGCGTGAAGGACAATCGAATCACCACCTTGCATGCAAGTAGGCGGAGCTTCAACTGTTGCATTAAATCCGACAGGGAAGAGCTCTCCGTCATCGTAAATGCCCACGATACCCCATACCTTGCCATTCTTAGTGTGCTCGGTTGCCGATGCAGTATAGTTCATATAGGCACCTTCATAGCCAGTTGTGTTATCGTGACAGTTGATGTCTGTTCTGATAAGATACCATGAGCGCATTTCTTCCAAATCGTCCACATTCTTCTCGAGTTTTTTGTCTATATAGCCTTTCTTGGCCAGCCATTTATAGAAGCCTTCATTGTCGGGATACATTTCAAGGTATTTTTCTATGATTTCGCACAAAGTCTGATCTACTGACTTTCCCGCACTTCTGCCGGAGATATCTCCGTTAACAACTAATTCATTACGGAATCTCTCCATAAGAGCATACAGTCGGGTTAGTCTTTGTGTATAGTTATAATTAAGTTTATCAAAGATCTCCATATCCATGAGTTTATATGAATCACTATCCCACAATTTAATAAGCTTTAGAATCTCTTCCTTTTTCTTGTTAACTTTTAGCTTATCACGATAGCGCTGTTCAAACATCTGGCGTATCTCTTCTTCGGTCATGCCGAACGAGAATTTAGGAGATGATATTCTATATTTCTCAATCAAAATGTTCCAATCGTCGGCACTGACGTTTCCATTCTTAGCTAACTTTTCGTAATCATTGTAACAATCAATAGCTCTTTGCTGATTAAAGAATTATATCCCGATATTTGTCACCTTTGCTACTGCTTGAACTGCCATAATATAAGGAACCTGTTTTACTGAGAAGTCTTTCAGCCGTTCTACAGCAAAGCCACTTGCATATTCCCATGCTATGGTTGCGGGACTCTGGCCTTCGCCCAAGCGTTTACCCAAATCTTCCATGTTATCTTGGTTCAGATGTTCCTTGAGGAAATCTTTCACTGCTTTGTTATTTGGGTCTGTTTTAAGTTTGCCGAACAAGATAGACAACGTCTTTGCTTTGATTTCTTTTGATAATTTCTCAGCTATTCGTTCAGCGGCCTTTTGAGTAAGTGTGCCACTGTCATAGCCTTCAATCATCTCCATGGTCTCTTTTACAAAGTCATTGTCACCCAGTACTTCTTTGAAAGCAATGCCCAAAAGGTCGTTTTCTCCGAACCCAGAATTTTCAGCTATGGCCTTAAGCTGGACTTTCAACTTTTTGTAATCTTCGTCGCGCATATCGGCAACCCAACCATTGGTAGAAACACGATCGGCAAACTGTCTATTCAGTTCTTCCTTGTTCTCTACCGTTGCAGCAGGACAGAAGTGGTAGGTCTGAAACCTGACATATCCTTCCTTTAGTGAGGCATAATCAGGAATGATGTACTCTGGACCTTCATCTCCAAAGAGGACACCTATCAGTTCATTATACTTCTCCTTAGGATAGTTCTCTGGAATTTTAAAACTTACTGTTGCATCATCGTCCAATACTACATGGTCTTTTCCGTCTTGGGTCACATTGACAGGCGTACCGACGATGTTGTAGCCTTGTGCCTTGAGTTTCGTCACTTCCTCATCAGACAGCGGCTCAATTTTTACGCCAGATGTTCCGCTTGGTAAATCCACTTTGTAGCCATTTGCGTTGCTCTTCTCGTCCGCACCGTCGTCGCTACATGACACTAAAACTTGACTAAAAATAGCCAATAGGCAAAACGCCATTAAAGAAATGTACTTTTTCATAAAATTACTTGTTTAAATATAGTTGGATAGTATTTTCCGAAATGTAGTATCACGTCTTTCAAGGCAAAAATATGAACAAAAGGTTGAAAGAGTACTGCCAAACATAAAAAAAGACTCCCATTCCGCGAAATGAGAGTCTTTTAAACGGAATGGGAGTCGAAGATTGTTGGGTGTTGGGGTGCTTATTCCAATTTAGCCGATTGTGTCAGCCATTCCTTTGGGGACAAACCGGTGACAGCCTTGAAGCTACGGAAGAAGGTAGATTCGCTGGTGAATCCTGACTCAGCGATGACAGCATTCAGCTTCATCTCGGGGTTCTCGCTAAGGAGTTGCTGGGCATAATGCACACGGTATTCGGCAATGAGCTGGGCAAAGGTGCAGTGACGCTGGATTTGGATGCAGTCGGTTAAGGTCGTGACGCTGACTCCCAACTCGACTGCGATGTCCGACAAGCGGAGGCGTGATGTAAGGTATTGCCGATCTCGTTCTATCGACTGACAGATACGTTGCATCAGTTCCTCGTCGGTTGACTGTGGGTCGTTTGAAGTGAGAGGACTGGCAACGGTATGTTTTCTATTACGATATAAATAAATAATGTGTGCGAGAATGAGAAGAACGAATATGGTCAAAAGTATCCATAGCCAAAGAGGGATGCTCTGCAAATTTGCAGCCTGTTCTGCGGCTTGTCCATCAGGGGATGAACCAAAATGGTAGAGCCAAACGGTAGAAAGTGGATTGTAGTTGTCTTCTGGATTACCTCCTGCGAGGATGAGGTCTCCGTCTGGTGTGACGATGGGAATTGCCACGGTGGCGTGTTCCAAAGAGTCTGTGTGGAAAAGTGTTAGTTCCGCTGGTTGATGGGCAAAGTCGATGGCCAGTACAAACTGATGGCGGCAGATGCTATCGACTCCAACGATGTAGCCCCGTTGACGCGGCTTGTCGATGGCAATAGGTCCTTTGTAGAAAATGGGCCCAAAAGAACTTTTCGTTGGAATGGGGCATGCAGTGGGCAGAAGCGAGAATGTGGTGTCGCGCATCATGACGATGCCCAGCTGCCCACTTTTGTCTCTTGCCGCCAGCATGTAGGTGTATTCGCCATGTAACTCGTCGCCAATGGAGCATACACTGCTATTAAACGGCTGGTCAGTGAAAACAGGTTTCCATTGCTCTAAAAGCGGCACACGGAAGGCATCGCCCTTTAGGTGGTCTGCCCAAATGGTATCAGGGTGGTTCATGTAGAGATTGCTGCCACTGATGATGAGGGCATCGTCAGAGGCTATGGGGAGAATGTAGGGATTGGAACGCCCCTGTGCCACGTCCTTGAGGTGCTGTACTTCGCTGTTTCCGTCGAAGTAGGCAATGGCATCGTTGGCATAGTGGTTACCACTGATAATGATACGCCCATCATTCAGCTGTGTGGCATTTGCCAATACACGGCGCTTGTCCAGACAACCGAAACCTTCGAAAGAATGTGTCGTGGAATTGTATCGCTCCAATGTAAATGACTGGCCTATGCCGAGTTCTTCGTTGTGGCCTCCACCGATGAGAAATTCATCAGCGTGGAGGGTGACAGCAAAACCATTGTCGTGACTATAGACCATTGACATTGGATGCCATGCTCCATTAGCAAAATATTCGGCTGTTGGTGTGGGCACAAAGCCTGTGGTATGCCCACCCACTACTGTCAGCTCCCCATTTGCATAGAAGATGCTATGTCCGCTTCGAGGTATGTTTAGGTCGGGCAGACGTTCTGGTACGATGCGCTTCGTCGGGCATGACGGCTGAGCGGATGCGGGAATTATCGCAGCCAGGCAGAGAAGGAATAATAGTGTTGAAGTAATCCTTTTCGGAGAGATTCGTTGCAAAAACATAAACAATTTATGAGCCACAAAAAGAAATCAGTTTTTCAGATGCTTAGCTTCGGCTGATTTGCAATCCTGTTTTGCTGAGTGCCATATCCACGAAGCGGGCATTGGCGTTGGTTTGGTTTTCCAAGATGATTTTCTTGATGCGTGCAGCCGCTTCGGGGTCTTTTGCCACCATGTAGAGGAAACCGCCTCCACCTGCTCCTGGGAGCTTGTAGCCCAAGCAGAGGTCGTCGATGAGTTGGGTGAGGACTGCGATGTCTTTTGGATTGGTGCCACTGTCGAGTGCTTGGTTCTGCAACCAGTTCTGACGGAGAAGGTTGCCCATGTCGTTGAACTTTTGGCATTGGATGGCTTCGTACATGTCGAGTGCCAATTGTTTCATGTCGCGTAGATGGCTCACTTGCTCGTGCTTGCTGAGGAACATGTTGCGGACGATTTCTGCAAGGATTTTCTTGGCAGTGCGCGTGATGCCCGTGTAGTAGAGTAGGTGGCAGGACGCGTATTCGGGTTGCGTGTAGAGATAGTCGGGAAGCCAACGCACCACGGGGTTCTGGTCGAATCCTTTCTGCGTTTGCAGCAGTTTCACTCCTCCGAGGATGCCGCCAAACTGGTCTTGCCATCCTCCGCCTGTGGTGAGCATCTGTTCGAGCACGAGTGTGCGTCGAGCAATTTCGTTCTTGTCCCATGCCAGTCCGCAGAAGTCGCTGATGACACCGAGAATGGTGGCAGCGAGGATGCTGCTCGTGCCCAGTCCGCTGCCAGCAGGGATGGCAGAGAGTGTTGTCACCTCGATGCCACAACCGAAGGCTTCGAGTTGCTGATGGAGCGACGTGAAGTTCTCGAAGCAGAAGCCTGGCTGGAATCCTGCCAAGACGAGTGCTGCTTTTGAAATGGAGAAGGGACTGCCTACTTTCTTGAAATCCGCCAATTCATCGAAGGTTTCTATCTCTTCCCTTGCTCCCAAGTCGATGCTTCGGAGCACGATGCGGCGTTCCTTGCAAGGGCGAATGTAGGTTTGGATTGGAGGTTGTCCGTTCAGTTCCAATGCGAAGTTCACCACGTTTCCGCCTTCCAAGAGGCAGAACGGCGGCGTGTCGGTCCATCCGCCTGCAATGTCGATGCGCACAGGGCTGCGTCCCCACACGATTTGGTCGCTATAGACCGACATGCGCGGCTGTTGTGGATGGGAGAGAACGGTGGAGGTGAGTCCTTCGTTGAGCAGACGGAATGCCTTGTCGCTGTTGCCACGGAACATGGCATCGTGGATGCGTGTCATCAGTGGAGCGGTTTCGTCGATGGGTGCAGGCAGAGGAATGTGCTCTTTCTCAAATTCCTGTGCAGCATCGCAGAGGTCAAGCTGATAGAAAATGCTGTTTTGCCAGTTTGCAGCGAGTTCCTGCCAGTTGTCCTTTCGGTAACTTCGTCGTTGCGCTTCGAGCCGAACGAGGTTGGCAAAAGTAGAGATTTCTTCAGCACTGAGCATTTCCAGTTCGTTGGTGAGAGCCTGCGGAGCGTGTCGGTCGGGAGCGGCAAGCATGGACTTGACGAGCTGACCCAACAGGTCGAGGTCGTTGGTGACAGGGAAGCGTTTCTCTTTCTGTGCTTCGCCATCGAAGCGGTCGTTGTAGCCATAGACACGGGCGCAGAAGCGGTCGGCACCCATCGGGATGACATCCACGCAGTCCTCGTCCTTCAGTGTGATGTTCCATTCGTTCCGAGGCACTCCCGTGACGATGTTCTTGTTGGCGAGTTTCCAGTCCTTGCCCAACCATGAGTTTTCAATCCATAGCTCTGAGTTTTCTTCGCTTGCCTTCACTTGGCACACCGAGTTCTGGATGAAGATGGAAGGCTGAGGTTTCACCTTTCGATGGATGATGTTGCGCTGGTCGTTTTCGAGGTTCTGGATGGACACCATCGAGGAGATGAGTTCGTGGCTGGTGCCGAAGTGGTAGAATTCGCCTCCGTTCAGCGGAATGACAGCCACGCTGAGTTGTTTCAGTTCCTCGTCGTCGATGCTTGGATTCTGTCCGAGAGTGCATCCGAATTGGGAATAGAGGTCGTATTCCACCACTTTGCCGTCTTTCATGCTTCGCTTCATGAGGAGTTCCACGGCGCGGTCGCTGAGTAGCCAGATGCCGATGTCGGTGAGAACGAGACTGTCTTGCAAGAGTTCGCCCATCAGCTTCACGGATGGCTTCTGAATCATGCGGTCGAGGACGGTTGGCGTTTCTCGTTTCGACACGAACACGCCGTGGTTCTTGGCAATGCTGGTGTCGAGCCAAAGTCCGTAGCAAACGACATCGGCATCGGGCACGTCCTGGATGGGTTGCGTGGCGCGGATGAAGACATCGCCACTCACAATCATCGTGGTGAGACGCTGGGGTGCTTTCCGCATGATGCGCTCGAAGAGAGGCAACTGGAGCTGAAGCAGGTTTTGCGATAACTTCTGTCCGCGTTCCCAACGGAAAACAGGGATGGGGGTGAGGATTTTGCCCACAGGCGCATACGAAGGGAGTCGGCGGCTTTGTCCTCCTGCATGGAGGATGATGCGCTTGTCCTTGCCGAGCCATTCGCTCATGCTTTCTCCCTCATGCCATGCCTCGTAGCACTGCTGCAAGAGCCAAGTGGTGCCTCCACCCGAACCCAATTTGTGGCCAACGGGGTCGTTGGTGCAAAACCATTCACGCTTGTCGTATCCTGTGATTTCGTGGAAACTGCCAACCAGGTTGGGAGGCAAGGAGAGAAGTTTCTTCATTGTTATTTTGAGTTTTTAAGTTTTTGAGTTTTTGAGTTTTTGAGTTTTTGTTGAGAAGAGTAACTTCGTTAAACTTTAAACGCTAAACTTTAAACGCTAAACTTTAAGCTATGTTATGAATTTGGCACAAAGTTAGAAAAATTCAATTGAATTTGCAGTTTTGTGCAACATTTAATGTACTTCTTTGATAGATTTTTGTCCTCCATTCGCTCTTTTCATACGATTTTGGAATTTGTGGGGGAATGAGTATCAAACTAAATCATGTGAAACTAACAAAGCAATGAGAAGATTTATGGATTTTGTAAAGATGTTCAAACAAGGTATTTGGATGAAGACAGCCAAGAAGTTCGTAGGCGACAACACGAAGCTCGGTGCATTGGCTGTGGAGGCCATGCGCTATGCCAGGGAGAAGCGTTCGCTCGATGACGTGAAGGACGACATCACCTTGCTTTGCAACTACGTGAGGGACATTGCCCTCGGTCGCTACAAAGGCTATAAGACTTGGAACCTCACGGTGATTGTGGCTGCCTTGCTCTACATCATTTCGCCTGTCGATGTGATTCCAGATTTTCTCGTGGGTGGTTTCATCGACGACTTGGGCATCATCGCCTGGGCACTCGGCAAGGTAAGTACAGAACTCAACGCTTATAGAGTAAGTGTAAAGTGAAAAATCCAACGTGAAGCGTGAAACGTGGAGCGTGAAGCGATAAAAGTGTAAAGTGAAAAGTGAGAATGGGCCATTCGTAAGGCGTTTCTTACTTTTCACTTATTCGTTTATTTGATTCTACTAAAATGCCGAGCCCTCGGCGTAGTTCAAGCGAGGGCTCGTTTGAATTACGCCGAGGGCTCGTTATCAAATCAACGAGCCCTCGGACATTAAGTGGAATCAAATAGTTGGCTTTCATATTTACAATAATTGAGTTTTTTAATCTTTACTCGGCGTTTTGTTGCGCCAAAATCAAAAACTGTTGTATCTTTGTGGCGTGTATGCGAAAAGAAGTACAAACTCAAGCGAAGAGTTAAAAGTCAAAAGTGTATGATTGCTATCCAGCAGTTCTTTTGACCTTCGACCTTTGACTATCTAACTAACATTGACAAAAAATGAAAAGACTTTACTTGCTATGTGTCTTCTTGTTGGTGAATGCTTGCGCTTTTGCCACAGACCTGAAGGAAGACTTTGAGACAGGATTGCCAACGTCGGCTCCTTCGTCTGAAACAACCGTGACTCTGGGTTCGGGTGATTGGAAGGTAAAAGGGGTGTATGCCAAGAAAGACAATGGCAGTGTGCGTGCCACGATGAGCAGCGGAGGCAGTTATTTGATAACACCCTCTCTGCACCAGCCAGGGAGAGTGACGTTCTTTCATCGCGCTTCGGGAAGCGGAAAGAAACTCTTGGTGGAGAAATCGACGGACGGCGGAGTGACATGGGAGGAACTGGGTACGTCAACCATTTCGTCTTCCACTCCTTACGGCAGCAGTTCGTTCAAGCTACACTCCACGGAGGAAGACGAGAGTGTGCTGATTCGCTTCACCTGCCAGAATGCTACCATCTATTTGGACGACATCACGATTACGCTGGATTCTGCCACACCTGCTACACCTACTGAGCCAGAGGATTCCACTTACGTTACGGTGGGTGTTCCGATTCCAACCAAAGCGTTTCCTGCGGCTTTGCATAGCTATTACATTTCTCCCGACGGAGACGATGCCACGGGAGATGGCAGCATTGAAAAACCGTGGTTTAATCTTCAGTATGCCGTTGACAAGGCTGAGCCAGGCGATGAGATTGTTTGCCGTGGCGGAACGTATAAGCCAACGATGAAGAAGGATGGGCAGAAATACACGATTCGCATCAGCACGTCGGGAACGGCTGACACACCTATCGTCATTCGCAGTTATGAGGACGAGAAGCCTGTGATTGACTTCGAACAGCAGTTGCGCGACCAGAGTGTGGGCGACCGTGGCATTCTGCTGACAGGAAATTATTGGTGGATTTTTGGTCTTCACATCACTCATGCTGCCGACAATGGCATCAAGCTGGAAGGTTCGCACAACCGCATTGAGCGTTGCGAGTTCTCCTACAATCTCGACACGGGTTTGCAATTAGGGTTCGGGCACGACTTCAGTGATAGTGGACATGGCTCTTCGAACGATGGAACGTGGTGTGCCTACAATGACATCATCGACTGTGACTCGCATCACAACTGCGACTACGATACGAATTACGGTTCGGATGCTGACGGCTTTGCTTGCAAGATGCACAACGGAAAGGGAAACCGCTTCATCCGTTGTCGTGCTTGGCACAACAGTGATGATGCATGGGACTTGTACGAAACCGACTATTCCGTAATCATGGCTGAATGTTGGGCTTGGGACTCAGGTAAGGCTGAAGACCATCAGTGGGTGAAAGACTATATCACGAAGAGCGGCAACATGTCGTTTTCGGGCAATGGCAACGGCATCAAGTTGGGAGGCAATGGCACGGGAGGTTCTTCGAAGGGCATTCATTATGCCTACAATTGCATCGTCTTCAATTGTAATAGAGGCAGTTCGGTGAAAGGATTTGACTGCAACCACCACAAGGGTGGTCATGTGCTGATAGGTTGTCTTGCCTTCAACAACAGCTATGACTATATGTTCGAATCGGGAGGCTCAGATGCTAACACGCAGTTCTATAACAACATCTGCTTGGGCAAGCAGGAAATCTGTGTGGGTACGGACGACTATAATGCCTTGACAACGGCGATGTCGAAAAACGGCTGGACGCATCATTTGGTGACAGGAATCGGCATGGACGATTTTGTGTCGTTAGACGAAGACGATGCCTTGAAACCTCGGAGCATTGACGGTTCGTTGCCACGTCGCTTCGGCCGCTTGGTTGCAGATAGCAAGATGGTGGATGCAGGCAGTGCTGATTATGAGATTCCAGAGGAACTAATCAAAGACTTCCCTTTCCTGAAGCGCAACATCACGGGAACGGCACGCGACCTCGGACCATACGAATGTGGGGGTGAAGCAACGAATGCCATCGAGGAGTTGGAGACGTTTGAAAATGAAAATCAGAAAATAGGCGATGGCATGATTTTCAATTTGAACGGTCAACAGGTGCTAAAACCCACGAAGGGAATTTATATTGTGAATGGGAAGAAGGTGAAGATGTAGAATGGTCGCTTCGCTCCGAATGAAGAATGAAGAATGAGGAATGAAGAATGAAAATTACTCATACAATGAGCAGAGTAAAAAATATTCTTCATTCCTCATTCTTCATTCTTCATTCTTCATTCTTCATTTTATTATTCTTCATTCTTAATTATTAAACTTTCCCATCCCTTGAATAATTGTATCAGAAGACGCTGAAAGCGTCACCGCTCAGTAACCGAGGGTGCAAAGCACCCCCGGATA
>OCVV011361225.1_pt1 | contig 17411 bp, 18 predicted proteins | sample 1539721 | NCBI WGS metagenome assembly OCVV01 (sample SAMN02144230, study PRJEB22623) | gut metagenome | biome: sheep rumen | host: Ovis aries | place: New Zealand | reverse complement strand
CTTGTAGGCACTCTTCAAACCCCGTTACATTCGGTCCCAGCGGTGCCACCCAGTTGGTGTCGAAGGCCTCTGTAATATATTTTTGTTCCAGTCCGGCCTCACTCATGTGAGCCAGACACAAATAGATCCTTTTTCTCATTCCTATATTTTTCTGCAAAGGTACGAATAAGCGAGTAAAAAACCAAGAGAATCTTGAGTTTTTTCGAGCGTGAGTATCTAAGACCGCAGGTCAAAGGTACGTAATCGACTTGTCGCTTTGCACCTTTAGGTCAAAGAATAAGCGAGCGAAAATGCAAATAAATTTATATTTAATTTTGATATCATCCGATAAACATCGAGATAACTCGATATAAGAAGACACCTAAAGCCTGATGCCCCTTCATACACATCGCAATACACCTCTTACGAGACAACCATGACGACATCTTAGCTTCCATGATATAGCGTTCATGGCATTCGGGATAAACTGCTGTGATTTGACACTGGAACTGTTTCAGAAGAAATATCCAGTGAATGGCCAATGTCTTCAGATAATACCATCCATCCTCAAACTGTTTATCTGACAGGATTGGATAGAACGTATCTATAAAAAGCATCATGGAACGAATGTCATTCTCACGATGCTTCTTTGTCAAACTGTTATCATTCACGCCAATATCATAATGATACAACATTTGAGGAACGTATGCGATTTTTATCTCCTTTGTCAACAACTGACAAGTGACATACAAATCCTCCCAGTAGTCCATGTGAGGAGGTATGGAGACATAAAGACGATAACAATCCCTTTTGACCAGCTTATTCCATAATGCTCCCCAAAAATGTCCTGCTAACAATCCTCTCAGATATTCATCTTTATCTAATGAGCCTGGACACCCTATCCAATATTCTGTATGGTTAGAACTGATACGCTCATAATCACAAATAGCCATATCAGCCTCGTCTGTCGATATTTTTCCGTACAATTTTTCCAACCAGTCCGGCTCAACCCAGTCATCAGCATCTGCAAAGATGACATAATCACCTTTTGCTGAATCTATTCCTGTCTGGCGTGCAATGGCCACCCCTTCGTTTTGTTTGTGAATAACCCGGAAACGTGCATCTGCACTGGCGTATTCATCACACATTTCCCCACTCCCATCAGAACTACCATCATCAACCAAAAGACATTCCCACTCTGTCATTGTCTGATTTCTGATACTATCCAAACAACGACGGAGCGTTTTTTCTGCCTGGAAAACAGCTACAATAACAGATACTTTTGGTGATTCTAACATGATTTTGCAGGATGACGCCACATTCCCCATTTATAAACTATTCCCCTATAAATAGCTGACAATGGATTAACACGATACTGAACTAGCATCCTAAGACATCGCATGAATTCTTTGCGATTTGTCTTACCAATGCAAATTAGTTTATCTAAAAAGGAGTCTGTAAATACAGATGGACAGATTTTATTAACCATCAAAGATGATATAAACCTTTCCCGATTCATTTCCTGTGAATCCAATGTTGTCAAAGAACCCGAATGGGAAGTTACCACATACATCACCTGATTGTATGCCTTCACATGACGCACCTTTGTTGCCAACGTTACAGAAAAAACGGTATCTTCCCCGACTGTCATTTGTGGAAATCTGAGGGTGTTTTCTTGGATGACCGCATTTCTCATTATTTTCCCCCATGGCACATCATAAGACAGAAGTATTCTTTCCTCTGACCTCCACTCATGGCGCAGGAACCTATCTACCAGCCCATTGTAATAATCAGCCCTGTCGCTTTCCTTTCCCGTATCTAAGTCAATACTTCTCGACTTCAAGTAGATGACATCTGCTGATGCATCAAGCACTATACTGTCAAGAAAAGCCCAAAAGTTATCATCAAAATAGTCATCAGCATCCGCAAACATGACCCATTCCCCTTCAGCCTTTTCCAATCCTATATTCCGTGAGAAGCCTGGTCCTACCTGTTTGTCGTTATAAATAAAGGTCACTGCAGGGAATATTTCCTGCAAATCCCTAACAGTTTTCACATCCTCAGTATGATCATCCACGACAATCGTTTGAATATCCTGCCGATTGGGTATAGAAGCTATGCAACGCCTTAACAACGTTGGAGTATCTTTATGCGGAATAATGATAGTAAGGAGTGGGCGCATCATCTTCGATATTCAGCAATCGCATTGATTACCTTTCAAAAAGACTCTTCTCGGGTAATATCTGCTCAAATGCTTCTTGAATCTTGTATTTCATTACATCAAAGTCTATTTTGTCAATATTATCATTCAGGCACACCGTGTTTTTTTCTTGATGCTTGATGCATCTTACTATGTTATCAATAAAAGGTTCGTCTATATTATAATATATGCCATCTCTGTAGTAGCTGTAAGGCGTAAAACTACCTGAAGCCAATTGCCAATACCTAATCAGCCAATGGGCAACATCTCCCCAGGAACGAAACCGATGAGCACTCGTTCTTTCTAAGTCTGCCCGACAAGATGCCCATACATCCTCATATATCCGTTTCAGATAACCTTGCGGCAGATGATTCATCATGAAGCCAGGAAACACACGACTCCTCCGATATTGAAGATTATTCAATACCAACCTTACATGTTTGAGAGGATACCATTTTGCTAAATGACTTCGAATAGCCACTTTTTTATCAAAATACTTATTAATCAAAGCTGTTGCCAAAAAGACAAATCTTCAAGCCATATAGGGTCATTCACATCAACCCATGTAATCAAAAAATCAATTTTATAGTCCATTTTAGAATTATCTTTTGCTATAAAACGATACCAGACTAATTAATTTTTGCCAAATGACCTCTATCGTTTCAAAATTTCCGGCCTTACCTCCTATCTTCACAAAGATTTTTATTAACCATAATTTTACGGCAACATCCCAACAATCATATTTTATTGCTTTATTTACATACAAATTAAATGTTTCCTTTACTATGGGGGATTTCACTTCCGTTGTCATATATCTAGAACAAAAATCACCTCTATAATCTCTCAATTCAATCCTCTCCTTGCCATGTGGCAAATGATTTAATATTTCTTCATATATGACATATTGCTTGTCATCTAGTTCTCTTTTCTCCGTACCTGTCATTATGGAATTCGGACGAACATGATAATAATATGTAACATCAGGCAACGCACATACATTGGTCAAGAAAATCCTCATATAGAACATCCATAACATATCTTCTATAATAACTCCATCTTTGAAGAATAATTGATGCTCCATAATAAACGTACGTCGAATCAATTTATTCCAAGCATATCCATTTATTACAAGCTCTATAAAACAATAATGACGAACCTTCTCATTGGACTCCACATGAAAGGTATCACGACCTTTATACCACACTTTCTGCTCATTCCCTTTACACTTTGCATAATTGCCCTGAACCATTTCTACGCCATCGTTTCCTTCCGCTGTCTCGACTAATTTTGAAAGGCAATCAGGTGTTATCTCATCATCACTATCTAAATAATACACATATTTCCCCGTTGCATTAAGAGTTCCTGTATTACGAGCGGCAGAAAGCCCTTTATTCTTTTCATGTTGTAATATCGTAAATGCTATTGGACCTGAATAGTCTTTAAGCAATTCACAACATTTCCCGATACTATCATCTTGAGTACAATCATCTACTATCAGACACTCAATATCATGATAAGTCTGATTTATAATAGAACGAACACATCGCACTATATAATCGGACACGTTATAAACGGGAACAATTACGGAAACTATTGGACCATTTGTCATACTACCTCTTCAAATCTACTAAGCAGTTTAGTCATAGCATTATACAGCCAGTAACCTATTTTCTGGTGCCCCCGAAGACACAACACGACACATCTCATTCTAGACCACCATTTGAATTGCATCAGTTCTTCGATAAGCCGCTCATTAACTTCCGGATAGATATTTTTTATATCATAATTACAATGTCCCCCCATTCCAAATATAAGCATCTTCAAACTCTTTTTCCGATTATACCATCCTTCGTCAAATCTACTGTCTGACAAGATAGGAGAAAAGGTATCGAAAAAAATAATCTCTGAGTGAATATACTTATTATTTTTTGTTTTTAAGATACTATTTTTATTGATAACAGAATCGTAATGATACAAAGCTTCTGGCAGATGTGATATGGTTATTGGACACATTAACAGTTTACTGACTACATATAAATCTCCCATATGATACATTTCCGGATGAAAATTCACATGATAACGAAGAAAACACTCTCGTCTAATCAGCTTATTCCATAATACCCCCCAAAAATCTTCATAGACCAATCCTACTAACAAATCCATGTTGTTCTTCGAGGGGCCACACCCAGCGCAATATACTGTTTTATCGGAAAATATACGTTCATAATCACATATCACCATATCAACATTGTCATCTGAAATCTTTTGATACAGTTTCTCCAACCATCCCGACTCAACCCAGTCGTCAGGATCTGCAAAAGCAATAAATTCACCCTTAGACGCATCCAAGCCCACTTGCCTTGTGACGCTCACACCACGATTCGTTTGATGAATAACCCTGAAACGTGAATCCTTTACAGCGTATTCATCACATATCGTCCCACTATTATCCTTGCTCCCATCATCTACAAGGATACACTCCCAATCGCGAAACGTCTGATTTGCTATACTATCCAAACATCTGCGAAGATACAACTCTGCCTGATACACTGCAACGATAACAGAAATCTGCGGAACTGTCATAATTTGAAAATAATGTTTATAGAATCCTCATCCATATCAACAAAGAATAAACAAATACCTAAAAGGTATCAATTAGGCACCGCATCAGCAAATCTGGAATCTCTTTATGAGGTATGATGATAGTAAATAGAGAATTCATGCCTTGTATGATGTAGCATTTTGTAACTTCGCCTTGATGAATTCCTGAATATCGGTTGAAGTCACGTTATAAATGGGAGATAATGCCTCAAATTGACTGTCTTTAGAGAAGAATTCACCATTTGTAATCATTGCAAGCAGGTTCTTCTGCTTCAGTTTGTTACTGCATCAAACAATTCTGAAGTCTGTGGTGCTAAACCTTTCATCACGCTGTCAATTTTTTTTAAGCTCGCGAGTAGCCATTGACCTGACATAAGCACCTGGCTTTTTCATCTTGAAATAATACCATGCGAAGAACTTATTTAGCACATAGTACATTTCACCCTGTATTACCACATTCTTTATCCATGCTTCCTTGACGAACTTATATGGAAAAATCTCAAAAAGTATGTTGATATCGTCTAAGTCAAGATGCAGCATAACCAATTCCACCAAGACATCATCTGGAACATCCTTGATGGCACTGGACTTATACGACCAAAAAGCATTTGCTTTCTTCAGTTGTCTTATCAGTTCTTTTTTCTGCTTATCATTCTGATCCATATCACACATGCTGTTTCGTCTGCAAAAATAAGAAGAAATCTGCAACTTTGCAAATAATTCAGGAAAAAATATCCTCTAACACCGGAATCGATTTCAGACACCGCATCAGCAAATCTGGAATCTCTTTATGAGGTATGATGATACTAAACAAAGGATTCTTAATTGTAAAAACTGTCTGCTCTAAAGTATCTGCAAATCTTGGTTATGCAAAAAAACACCTTGTTTTTTCATACTAATTCTTCTATTATTTATAATACTCCACAAATGACCTATTATTCTCATTAAGTCCCAGATTGGTTTTAATGATTTAAAATCTATTGCATATCCAAATGTATTATGTAGAACTATAAATAAAGAATAGAGAATAGACAAGTTGGGATTACTTAAATCCACAATATTATGTATATATTTGAGATAAAAATCCTTTGTCTTTGTATACTCGCGCCCTCCACGATCATGAACCACTTTCACATTTGGAGCAATGCCAATCTTCATATTCTTCCATCTAACTCTATGTATGTAATTATCATCTTCTCCATAATGTTGGAACGAAGGTGAAAAGCCGCCAACTTTCTTAAGTACGGAGCATGGAACAAGCCAATGTGCAGCCATAACAAAACCTACAGAATATAACTCTGAAAGACAAGAATTATACATATCATTTAGGATGTCCTTATTTGACCACCAGGAACAAGTGTATCTAATTACATTAGTATCAATATGACACAAATCGGCATTCATCTGCAACGGGCTTATTATACCATATTCGGGATGTCGTTTACTAATATCTATCAATGTTTCTAAAGTATCTGGGAATATCCATGCATCTTGATTCAGTAGATACACATAATCATAATGATGATCCAAAGCATATTGTAAGCCCAAGTTATTAGCCTTACCGAAACCAAGGTTTTCATGACTCTGCTGAAAAATAACCTCAGGGTAATGCGTTTGAATAAACGTCTGAGTTTCATCTGTAGATCCATTATCCACCACATACACATCAGGTTTGACACTGGAAGAGCGTACGCTATTAAAGCAACGTTCAGCCCACTGCATTGCATTATAGGTGGCTATGATTACTAGTATTTTCATCTCCTAATTTTCAGTAGAGTTTTTTTATTCAACTGATTCTAATCCAATGAATCCTTCCGATGAGAGAATCAAGGTTTTTGCATACTGATCAAAAAAACCCTCCACATGAAGAGATTGACAGTTTTGGGCCTTGAAGAAATCTTGTCTATATGGTTCATGAAGATAGAGGTCAATGAGATAGTCTCCGTTAGCCAAATACCTTGGTAGGCGTATATGCCGTTCCATAGTAAACTCACCAGGCTGAATATCGCATAAACGACCAGTATAGGATCCTTCCACAAAACCAGCCAGAGGTGTACCATCCATTTTCTTGATAACCATACGCATTTCGCACTTCATGGGCTCCGTAGTTTTACCTTTTATCAAGACATCAAGCACTTCCTGACCTGGTGTCAGTGACGTGGAATTGTAAGGTGTGTTGTTTATCTGTATCTCGCTGATTTTTAAATAGCTCTTACAATGGGTAATGTAATCTGTCATCAGTTTCTGCCCCTCAGTCTGAGTTGAAGCAGTGCTCAGATAATGGTTAACAGCCTCACCTGCCGTACCTATAAAATCTGTCATACCATCACACAATACGACGCCTTTCTGACAAAGGCTACGCACTGCAGCCATATTATGACTCACAAAAAGGACTGTGCGACCTCCACCTTTAGCGACATCCTGCATCTTACCAATGGCTTTCTTCTGGAATTCAGCATCACCAACGGCCAAGACTTCATCGACGACGAGAATTTCTGGTTCCAGATGAGCAGCAATGGCAAAACCTAAACGAACGGTCATACCTGAAGAATAGCGCTTGACAGGGGTGTCTATATAGCGTTCACAGCCTGAGAAGTCGATAATTTCATCCAGTTTCTTTCCAATTTCCTGCTTGGTCATGCCCATAATGGCACCATTTAGAAAGATATTCTCACGTCCTGTCATTTCTGGATTAAAACCTGTGCCCACTTCTAACAAAGAGGCAATACGTCCTCTTACACGTATCTCTCCGACAGTTGGGCTGGTAACTCGAGAAAGGATTTTCAATAGTGTACTCTTGCCTGCACCATTCTTACCAATGATACCCACGACATCGCCTTGTTCCACGCTGAAATTGATGTCTTTGAGTGCCCACACATATTTACTCTTGCCCCTATGGCTTCTATCGTTTGTTTCTCCTATTTTGAGGAATGGGTCTTCTTGATGGCGAACATGCATAGTCCACCAACGATAGAAATCGTCAGTAAATGTACCAGTAGAAACCAGTCCTAACCGGTATTGCTTTCCTACATGTTCAAATTCAATCGCCTTCATTTTTCACGGCTTAGCATATAACGGTCATACACATATTTCAAGCATCCTAACGGGTAAAGCAGAATAGTCATCCACTTGTTGGGAGACTTCGAAAACAGGGTATGATCATGGATAAATAAAGAAAGGGCGATATAGCAAATCATACTCTTTGCCATTCCTGATTTTTTCAGTCGCAGTCGCTGTGCATGATACTCCCTATATCCTCGAGGATTTCTGAACAACAACCGCCTATAGCTGTTTGTATAGCCATCTTCATGGTATTCACACACTTGAGAATAATAAGGATGGAACAGGAAACAGTAATCTTCGTCCATTCTGTCGCAGATATACACATCTGTTATGAAGTTCTCCCCTTCAAAAGTGGGATATGGATAATTCCGCAAAATGTCCGTCAACAAGAATATGGTTGTCTCCCCTTTATAATTAGTGCATATTTGATGAAGGCTACCATGCGTTAGCTTACTTGGAATCCCTTTCGCCAGCTGCTTATGAAGCCTAAGAGACACCATCCCCACTATTGGCTTATCCAACGCATCATTCTTATGCTCATCCCAATATGCCAAGCTCTCCTCCACCACACGATCCTTTGTCAACTGGTCATCCGAATCAACGCAGACGAACAATTCAGAATCAGCCAAAGACGCAGCTTTGTTATAAGCCCGCTGCTTACCGCCATTCTGTTGGTACACATAGCGGATAGCGATACGCCCCTCCCCTATCCATTCATCCACCAGTTCCTTCGTGTTGTCCGTAGACCCATCGTCCACTATCAGCCACTCAAAGTCCTGACACGTCTGCCCACACAGGCTCTCATACAACTTGTTTAAGATGTACGCTCGGTTATACGTCGGTGTAAATATCGTCAAGCGTTTCATTATTCCAGTAAACAGTCAACTAAATCACCTCACCACCATACTCCATTTTCATTCCAAGCACAGTGTAGATAATCATCTGGATGTCTTTCCAAAAGGAATAATGGTCTAGATAATATAGGTTAATACGCACCTTATCAGGGAAGATAACCTTATCGTTGTATTCAATGGGATTGTCAACCTTTGCCAACAGTTCCTCCTCATCCCGGTATTTCAACGATGCTGGTCCAGTAATCCCTGGACGCAATTCTAACATCCTACGGTCATCACCTGTCAACATATCTGCATAACCAGGAACATCTGGTCTAGGTCCAACAAAGCTCATATTCCCAATCAACACATCCCATAATTCAGGTAACTCATCCAATTTATACCTGCGAAGCGTTGCACCAAATGAAGTAATGCGAGTTTCTCCCGCTACACTAACCGATGAGTTGTCATGCGACACTGCCATCGAACGAAACTTATGCATCGTGAACAAACGTCCATGCAACCCTACTCTCTTTTGTGTAAAAAACGCAGGACCTCCTGGCATTTTTACTTTAATCAGGATTGCCACAATGAGCAGCACAGGCCACAACACCGCCAGTCCTACGAATGCAGCTACCCTATCAAACAACCATTTTAATATCATAATCGTAAACTACCTAAGGTAGAATTTCTAAATACAAGACATTATTGGGCATCTCCTCTACCACTTTGAATTTACTGGCAGAAATTACTGAGCGGTAAGAAGCAATGTTATTTTTTGATACTGTCTCAAACAGGCGCAGTCCTATTCCAAATCCAACTTCATTCAACAGTTTATTCATAGCGGTGCCTAATCCCTTTCCCCGATAGTCAATATCAACCATCCTACCACGGAATCCCTTTCCGTGGAAAAAACACCTATTGAAGAAATAGCCTGCAATTTTATCGTTCTCCTTATCTAATAGTACATAAGCCAGGAAGGCTTTGTTCTTCTGCAACCTCTTAATGGTATCCGCATCAAAGTCATGTGGTCGGAAATAGTCAAATGTCTCTGATGGTTGATGCTCAAAGAACTCAACCAACATTTTGGCAGGGATATCTTTTATCGGTAAGACTTTATATCCTACAGGTATTTCATTAAAGCGCCAATCGCTTATTTTCTTCCCATATCTCCATGAGAACAGCAAGGAATTGACATTCTCTATCAAATTCCACAACCATCCCATTTTATCTCTTAAATAATGCGCTATAGCGTATATCATTCCATTTTATTTATAAGGTTTCAAAATTTCTTCATAGAAATCCAACAAACACTTTTGAACAAAACTCTGTTCAAAGCGAGAAGCTATCAAATCTCTTGCTTGACTTGCCATATATTCACGCTTAGATTTATTTCTGACCATTTCAAGCATCGCCTGAAAAAGAGCCTCTTCATTTCTTGGCGGTACAATGACTCCATTCTCTCCCTCAACGATTATTTCACGAGAGCCATTGATATCCGTCACGATACTCGGCAATCCCATTGCTCCTGCTTCCAAAACCGTATTGGGGAATCCTTCACGATAGCTGGGGAGCACAAAACAATCAGCTGCAGCATAATAGGCCAGCAATTCATTTCCATATTTCCCCCCGACATACTCAAAGGCCGAATTATTCTCTATCATTTCCTTTGCATCCTGCGATATTGGATCCTGACCATCTTCATTCCACCCCACCAACAATAACCTTACAGGAGCAAAACCAGACAATTTACCCATCGCTGTGCAAAGTTCATTGATTCCTTTATCTTTTGCTATGCGTCCCACAAAAAGGAAAATAAACACCCCCTCCTTTTTAAGTTTCTGGGCTAATTCCATCACCTCAGGTCTTCGGGAATAATGCGTCATATCAACACCCTTTATATTCCCATAGCCTAATACCTTCATCGGTTTTTTAGTAATTCCATGATTTCGTAGATCTTTCATCACCCCCTCCCCTTCTGGTATCACGTGGGTAGCACAAGCACATGTAATAGAATCTGTCAACATCAATATCCTGCGCTTAAGCCCTGTTGCCGTCGGGAAAACCAACCCTGTAAATGTATGGACTCTTACAGGCACTCTTGTCAGCCATGCAGCTATCATACACAACAAACCTGCTTTCGGGGTCATCGAGTGTACCATTGTAGGTTTCTCCTTTAGAAAAGTCTGAATCAGATGCAATAGTGACACCAAATCATAAAATAGGGATATATGGCGCTCCATAGGAACACGTTTACCCTGAACGCCATATTTTCTTTCCATCTCATCCAATTCTGATCCCGGAGACGACAATAATATCACCTCATATTTCTTTTGGAGTTCCGGAATCATCCTTTCCAAGAAAATGAAGGACAATGATACCGTACATGCACGAATTATCTTTTGTTTCATACTTTAAAAATGCTCGAATAAACATGATTATATCGACTAACCATCTTACTTATATCAAATTGATTAGCTCGTTCATAGCATCTATCTGCTATTCCCTTATAAAACTGCTTATCATCATGGAGTTGTTCTATAGCTTTAGCCAACGCATCTACATCTTGATGGGGCACCAGTATGCCATATTCCTTTGTAATTTCACGTATTCCTTCAACATCTGAAGCGATAAAGGGTTTCCCTACAGCCATTCCTTCAATATTTGAGAGTGATAATCCCTCATAATGGGTGGACATTACCACGACATCTGCAGATTTAAGAATATTATAAACATCAGTCCTAACACCCCAGAACTTTACATTTTGTTCGACTTTTAACTCATGTACTAGTTGTACGACCTTATCATAGCTTTCACCTCCACCAACCAGCCAGATTTCATATTTATCAGCAGGAAGTTTCGTCATAGCCTTAACCAACGTTTCATGATCTTTTTGGGGACGAAATGCCGACACCATGACAACAGCAAATTTTCCTTTCCTCAAACCCATAATAGGCTTTGCTGAACGAATTGACTCAATATCCACACCATTATAGATGGTCTCTATCAGGGTCTTGAGTTCACCTTTCTTAAGATATTTCCTGAGATTCGTCTCTGCTTGATTTGATATACAAATCACCCTGTCATACCTGGAATACATCCATCGGTCTATTTTTGACAATAAGCAATTCCCACGTTTTCGATTATTAGTGTTATGTTCCGTAGTTACCAACTTTTTTCTACAAAAAAGATTTGCAATAGCTGCGTAAAGCTGTGGAGAAGAATTATGCGTATGAACAATATCATAATCTCGCATAATCTTTACAAGTTTAATAATATACCATGGGTTATAGAAAGAATCCCCCAATTTGTAGAGCTTGCAATTAGGACATTCTTTTTCCAATCGTTCCATCAGAGGTGTATGTCCTCCATTAAAAACCACCACACCGACTTCATGCCCTAATGCCTGAAAACGGGGAACCAGATTGACAACTAACGTCTCTGCGCCACCCGTATACAATGAAGTGATAACATGCAGAAGTTTCATCGGCTTTTTATCTTTTTATAGAAAAATTCTCTACAGGATATACTATGTATTTTTCTGTAGGAGAACTATTTTGAGGAATAATCTGTCCTGGATTACCTATTACAATACTATTATCTGGAACATCAAAATTCACAAAGGCTCCAGGAGCTATCAACACATTATGACCAATATTGACATTTCCTATTATAATCGAATTACGTCCCATAAAAACATTATCCCCAATTGTTGGCACACCCTTCTTCTTTCCTAATGCATTTCCAACCAAAGTCCCAGCACTTATACAGAAGTTCTTACCAATAACTGCATCTGGATTAACAATAATCGACCCAAAATGCCCGATATAGAGTCCTTCTCCTATGTGAGCTTGATATGGTATTTGAATATGTGTGATATATGATGTAAGACGCAATAGTATCCTATATATATATCTTAAACGTCCTGTTTGACTTTTTCTAAAGAAGAATGTATAGGTATAACCAGGGACAAAAAAGATGTACTTAATCTTTACCCTAAAGTTATGACAGTTATCACCTTCATAACGGAAGAGATCTTTTAAAAGAATATCTATCATAGTAACATCCTATTTATACAACTTACCTGATTTAACATAATAATAATTGACTAAATACAACATAATACCAGGCATAATCGACAGAAAGGTCAGCCACTTCAATGGGGACTCCTGAAGGAAATGCCAATTACGACTACGTATAGAATGGGAAACATAATGAATATTATCTTCTATTTTACGCTTCCACAAATGAGTTTGTATCATATCATATTTCCGCAAAAAGGCAAAGCCTTTAGGATTATTCCAATATTGGCGCCACATTCCCCTGCTCGACCCATCATCTTGGTAGTCTACAATGGTATAAATATCGTTGGATACCAATAATGGATAACGTTCGTCAACCATGTGATATTTATAGATCAATCCTACATACCGTTCTCCTTTGAACAAAGGATATTCAGGAGTATCACAGATAACATCTGTACGATACACCAGTTTCTTGTCACCCACACCTTTCATGTCCTCATGGAATCCCCGTAGCGTGATAGCTTTTAGCCCTTCCGGAAAGCGGTCACCAATCACCTTTCCATCAACAGTAGCATCCAGGCCCATGATTCCTGCTACTTCAGTGGAACCATACTTCTTCCAAAACGTCACAATCTTCTCTACAGCGTCATCTGGCATCCAATCATCAGAGTCAACACAAGTGTTCAACTCAGTATATATATTCTTATAGGCTGTATTATGCGCCCCATGCATACCTTGGTTTTCCTGATAGATGTATCGGATAGGAATAACAGCCTCATTCATCCATCCCTCCACCAATTGGCGTGTATCATCTGTTGATCCGTCATCAATGACAAGCCACTCAAAGTCCTTGCAGGTTTGGCGACAAAGACTGTCATAAGTTCTCGTGATGGTATGTGCCCTGTTGTATGCTGGAGTAAAAATTGTCAGTGTTTTATTCATACACTATTAATTCTTACAAAATCTGTAGAATTCATTAATGAACAGCACTATGCTCCCTTTGATGAAATAATCCATAAGCCGCCCAAAGCACAATACAGAACAAGTATGGATAATGAAAACGAAGTTCAACAGTGAATAAACAGGTTCCTGCAGTTCCTAACAGTAAAATGAAAAGAAACAAGCCCTTTTGGGAGAATATGTCAGACCTACATTTGAATAACGACCAAAAGAATAACATTAATACTACATAATAAGGTAAACCTTCAATAGCCTGAATTACCCTACGGATTAAAAGTCTCCTAGAAGGATTAGGCAACGTACTAATATAATCATAATCATCCCATTGGCTAAATTTGGGTATAGACCATACGTCTCCCGACCACAATCTACCTACTTTCTCCACATAAAGTGCTAAATAGCGAATGGGATGTTCTGCTATCCAGTGAATTGCTCTTGCTTTATATATAGAATCCTTCTCTGCGAAAGTCATCATTTTACGATTGGGAATATAAGCAATATTTGTAGAATCATCAAAAATATTAAATTCAGGACGTGCTAAAGCCCTGTCATTAGCCGACATTATCAAGTTATAGCCGCCAGTGGTTGATGAAGTAACGAAATATCCTGTATTTGACTTGTTATGCGTCCCTACACACCATAAAACCATTAGATATGGAATAACAACAAAAACATAATCATATACTCTACGTTTTTCCAACCAATAATACCCAACGGACGTCAGAAGAAAAGCCAACACTAACGGACGAAATGTGTGAGCTATTCCAAATAGGAAAGAAGCAATGATTATCATCCAGCCTTTCTTATTCAAACTTAAACTAAATCCTGTCAAAGTAAGGCACAAATAAGGAAGTTCGCTATACAGCCATATAGGAGCAAACCAGTTGGTTGGAAGCAGACAATAGATAATGACCGTAGTATATGCAGTATAAAGAGAAAAAAAACGTTTTGCAAGATAATAGATATTAAATACTATACCTAAATTTAACAAAATGTTGATTATTTTGCCAACATTAAAAGTAGTAGTTCCAAAGAGAATATGCTGAAGCATCAGGAAATTGACCATTCCTGGTGCCTGTAGATATTGATCGTAAAGGTTTTTAATTGAAGGATAAGTGGTTCCAGACTGATAGCAGTCTAATGCATAATACATATATCTGCATTGGTCTATGCCTTGCATAATATCCCAATATACCACAACAAGTACAATTTGCACGAGAATCCACAATGCCACCGTTGACAGAGTAACTGTGCGAAGATTTTTCAAAGAAATATTAATTGTCATTTTTGTTTTTATTGATTGATTGTTGTCCAACGTATTCGTTCACAAAATAAACAGGCCTGTTTTTGGTCTCATGAAATACCCTGCCCAGATATTCACCAATAATACCAAGAGACAGCAATTGAACTCCCCCTAAAAACAGAACAAGTATGACCAATGTTGGAAACCCCCTTACAGGATCACCCCAAATCATCGTCTTTATCAGGAAATAGATAATATAAAAAAGTGTAATTATAGAGATGCCCAATCCTAACAGTGTTGAAAATCTTAAAGGTACTGTTGTAAAGGAAGTAATCCCCTCTATAGCGAGTTCAAAAAGTTTCATAAAGTTAAAAGAAGAAACGCCTTGTTCACGACTTCCGCGGTCAAAAGAAACTTCCTTTTTCCTAAAACCAATCCAACAGAACATACCCTTTGTATATCGCTCACTTTCACGCATCTGGCGCAACGCCTCAATACACTTACGATCTAACAGTCGGAAATCTCCAACATTTTGTAAGATATCAATACGTGAAGTATGCTCCAACAATTTATAATATAGAAGGGTTAGTCTACGTCTCAACCATGACTCACTTCCCCGGCTGTTTCTACGAGCATAGACATCTTGCCAACCCTGTTCCCAGTAAGACAGCATCTCAGGAATCAATGATGGGGGATCTTGCAAGTCAGCATCCATTACAATCGCGGAATCGCCTGTTACATAATCGAATCCGGCAAGCATAGCATTTTCCTTGCCAAAATTGCGCGAGAGGTCAACGAAGCAAACTCTCTCATCTTCGGAATGAAACGCACGAATAATATTCAAAGTATCATCACGACTTCCATCATTCACAAATAACAGTTCCCATTCGTATTGCTCCAATCTGTCAATAACATTTATGATAGAATCATAAAAGGCTTTAAGACTTTCCTGTTCATTGTAACAGGGAACTACGATTGACACCTTCTTCTTTTGCATTTATCTTTTTTGATTAAAAAAAATATGGTTATAACTTTCCAATCATCCACATCAAGATGGTAAAGCCCAAATGGGCCAATAAAATATATGCGGCTTTCTTACTATGGTCTTTTTTAAATACTGGCAAATTAAATAATGGATATGCCAAAACGATGGGATAAATAAACCACGAAAGATAAGCAAAACGATTAGAGAATAATCCTCTAATTACTAATACCCAAAAAGAATTAGCATAGATATATGTTCCTAAGAGTATTAGATACGTATTATTGTAAACCTTACGTACAAATAGAGTATATGCTCCCAAAATAATAGGCATAGAACTATACAAAAGGAAATCCCATCGGAATCGGTTTTCCAACTCTATACCCCATTCTGTTGCAACATCCTCGCCCCTTTGCATATTGGCAGCAAGACGATCATCATAGTTTAACAATGAAAACAAGTTGCCTAATGTCTCACCAAATGCCAAACTGATTGCAATAGCCCCAAACCATGCCAAGTACATGAGTTTGGGATTTCTAACAAAATAGGTAAAGAACATGCATACCAGAGGTAAGGCAGTCGATTTGTGGCAACTGATAGCAATTAGCGAAAAGACGATAGGCCAAACGCGTTTGCCTCTACACATACTTCCTAAGGCTAGTATAACAAAGCTACAAGCCACTCCATTACGTATACCATTAACAGAGTATGTGTAAAAAGAGAAAGCTCCTATACTAAACAGCATCAATGTCGCTCCATGCCACGAATCCAGTTTCCTACATCCAGTAAACATTATAACAATATAGAAATACATGACTATGGCCAGGAAATAATTAATGTCGATGACTTGCGCACAATAGAACATACCCCAATAAAACAGCCAGTCGCTGTTCATTGCCGCAGGCAAGCCACCCTCTGTCATACCATAGGTCTGAAAAACCTTGTATGATGCATTATACATCACAGTATCTCCAAAAGTATCTGAAATAGGTCGGAAGCCAAACAGGAGTATGAAGAATAAAGAGAATACTATCATCGGCTTATAGTCATCACGATGATATAACACGCCATATCCACGCATCGACTGCATTTCGCTGAACTTCATCAAAGTCAGCAACATGACAACATACATATAAATGGAGAAATAGTATGGTGCAAATTCCTTCATGGCAATCAGTGTAGAATTTGATTAATCTTTTGAGCCATCTTCTGCCCTATCATTCTATAAATGCAATTCTTTAACTGATGAATCCTAAAACTCATCGAGCCATGGTCCATCCATGAACAGTCATAATGGTGGATTGCCACAGTTCTCTCAGTTTTTGTGATGATACCCGTAGTCGAGTCCATTGGACAAAAATAATCAGCAGGATAAATCCAGATACCCTCCACCACCTGCATATCTTCAGAAGGTTTCATACCATGAGCATACAACTCTCGCGTAGTGTAGGTGACAATTGTTATATTATTTTGTGAGCCATCAGAATTAAAATAACTTTGATTGTCATATACCTGGAGCATCTTT
>OCVV011343138.1_pt1 | contig 17418 bp, 15 predicted proteins | sample 1539721 | NCBI WGS metagenome assembly OCVV01 (sample SAMN02144230, study PRJEB22623) | gut metagenome | biome: sheep rumen | host: Ovis aries | place: New Zealand | reverse complement strand
ACCTTATCTATCTTATCCTTGCTTATATATAAACATCTTGAAAAGACAGCAATCCCAAACACAGCTAAGAACGACAGCCAAAATCCTGCATATAAAACAATATAATTATTCTGAAAAACTATAACTGCTCCTGCCAGGCATAGAGCCGTAATAATATCGTAGGACCGCCTAAGTTCAAAACTAAGCATAACCAGTCCAAACATAATTATTGCTCTAAGAGTTGAAGTTCCCATACCTGTCATAAGGCCGAAATTAACCATAACAAATACAGCTATACTTGTCCTAATCCATACCAAAATCCCCATCCTCTTTAGCAAAGAATATAAACACATACCAATAATACTTATATGGAGTCCGCTTATGCTAAGAATATGACTTATACCACTTTCCTGATATAAAGCCTTAATATCCTTGTCTATACTAGACTTATCTCCCAGCATCATAGTCTTTATTATTCCTGCGTCCTCTTCATTAAATAAGACTTCTATGGTAGATGCCAGGCCATTTCTTATACTTCTTAAGCCTTCCAGATAAGAGTTATAGCTGGAGCTAACAGCATTTATCCTGGCATTTTTAAGCGAGAAGTTGTAGCCCTTTATAAAATAATAAGCATATAAATCAAACTCTCCCTGATTGGTAGCGCGGCTAAAACTTCCCACCTTTCCTTCTATTTCCACATAAGAACCAAGCCTAGGAAGCGTGCCCTCCTCGGCCAGATAACATATAGCACCATATTCTTCTTTAGTAGTAAAATCAGCTTCGTTACAGAATGTAACGTCACTTAGGTAGATTACCTGATTAGTCTCATCTTTGTCGGCGACCCAGCCCTGAATCTTAATATAATTCTCAGCTGGAAGAGGTTTATCCGGTATGCCTCTGATGTGAATCAGAGCAAATACTATCGCCAGGTAGACAAGACATACAAAAGCAAGAGGTCTTCTCATAAGTTTCCACCTGTCTAAATCATATATTGCAAACCACAACGTCGTAAGCCATATACCACGCTGAAAAACAGCCTAGCTTCAAGCCGCCAGGCTACAACAGTTACTGGCTCACACCTTCATTAACAACCATATCAAGGTTACGTTCATACAGTGTATTAAGGTCCATAACCTCTCCGTATACTCTTGAAGATTCGCCATTAATAAGTATCTGAACCTTGTTAATATCGCTTATTTCTGAAAGAGAATTAACAAGAGCATATATAGTAACTTCTGGTCTAACACCTTCAACTGGTGTCATGAACTCTTCTGAAAGATCTACATAGCAGATTCCATCAGTTGTAGTTACAGAATTGATTCTTGTATCTGGATTAATAACAGCCTGTATATCGCCGTCCTTAGGTCCCTTTATAAGTTCTTCTACAACAACCTTCTCAAGAGAGTTGTTGGTATTATATCTTACTGTTCTTGTTGTGTGGTCAAGGTACTGACCATCAAGTGTTGCAAAGTAGAGCTGGAAGATAGTTTCTGTATAGTTATTAATTTCTTCGCCCTCATTATCAAGGAACATATCAGCATTCATACTACCTACAGGATTGCCATAAGTATCTTCAAGAGGAACGCTCATAATAGTTATAGAAACCCCATCAACTCCATTAACCTGAGTAAATGTCCTAACAAGAGCTGCTCTTATAAGTATCTCATCTGTTGGTGAAAGATTGTAATAACCTGCATCCATGTTAATAGTAGCCTGTCCATTATCAACATATACGCCTACAATATCGCTTCCAAGAGACAGTGGTGATACACGGTCTATACTTTTTGAAGACTTGTGCATCTGCTCTATAACTTCCTGAATAATCATTCCCTGGTCCTTAGACTTTGGAATAAACTCTGTTGTTACAAGACCAGTATGGTTCTTGTTAAGGAAAGAAATATCTACAGCATTGTCCTTATTATCGTCTCCCTTTTTCTTGCCACAGGAAGCGAGTGTCAGACAAAGAAAGCTGACAAGAAGAAGCATCAGTATTCGATTTTTGTTTCTAAACAACCTAATCATATGCCTTCTATCCAATATAAGTAATTGGGAATCTTACGGTAAATGTTGTACCTTCTCCCATAACACTTTCAACCTTAATAGAGCCTCTGTGAAGAAGGAGTATCTTTCTTGTAATAGGAAGTCCAAGTCCTGTACCACCTATCTCCCTAGAGTGAGACTTGTCTACTCGGTAGAATCTCTCAAATATATGCTCTCTTGCATCCTCAGGAATACCTATACCCGAGTCGCTAATAACTATAGTTACAAACTGATGGTCCGCATCAAGATTAACCTTAACCCAGCCAGGTCTACGGTTATACTTAATTCCATTTTCAATAAGATTTGTAAGCGCCAGAGTCATCTTAACTTCATCTACAGAAGCTGTAACTTCTCTGTTACTTTCAAATACAAGATCAGTTTCTTCTTTTCTTGCAATAGGTCCAAGGCGCTTTAAGATACGCTCAAGCATGGCATTGACACTAACACTTTCAATAGTGAGGCCCCCATCCTTGTTATCCATCTTAACAAGAGTAAGAAGGTCAGAGATAATAGTATTTTCTCTATCGATTTCCTCAGAAATATCCTGCATGAATTCTTTATATACTTCAATCGGTGCGTCTTCCTGCATGTTAAGAGAGTCTGCAAGAACCTTGATAGAAGTCATAGGAGTCTTAAGCTCATGAGACACGTTACTAACGAATTCCTGTCTGGATTCATCAAGAACTCTAAGCTTTGACTGAAGTTCATTAATAGCAGCTGCTATCTCTTCTGTTTCCTGATATTCCCTGGAAACAATAGATGTATCTTCATATGATGCAGCATCCCTGATTTTCTTTGTAATACGGGTAAGAGGCATAGTCATAATATATGACGCAAAGTAAGCCGCAGCTAATATAAGACACATAAGGATAATCTCTATAATAGTTGATGACCTTGCAAGAGCTCTTCTATTAGAATCGATATCTGCTGTTGAAACACTTATAAGAATTACTCCAACAACATCCTGAGAGTTAATATTCCTAATAGGTACACCTATTTCGATAAAGCCATTGACCTCATCAATATTAGATACAGTCTTACCCTTGTAACACTGCATAACCTCATCAGCAATCATATATTTGCCTATACTTATTCCGTTAGTATCCTGTTTAACTTTGAAATTGCTGTCCATGATAAGGACACGACCACCATATAATGATGACATCTGATTAAGCTCTGCGTTAATAACTTCGCTAGAGCTGTCCACCAGGTAGTTATATGCCAGCAGATGGTTAGAAAGAACCTTCATCTGGCTTGTAACTTCAGAAGTCTTTATATCTATAGCATTGTCCATATAGGTAGATATAACATTCCTTCTAACAAGTTCGCTGGATATAATACCAATTAGAATGATTATAAGAAATATTCGAAACCTGTAGCTTCGAAAGAATTTTTTCATAAGATGTAACTATCCTCTGTAGAAATAACCTACGCCCCACTTTGTCTGAACATACTTTGGTTCTGATGCATTGACCTCAATCTTCTCACGAAGACGTCTGATATTAACATCAACTGTTCTAACATCACCCTTGCTGTCACTTCCCCACACAATCTTAAGAAGCGCATCTCTTGAATAAACCTTGCCAGGGTTTGTAACAAGAAGTTCAAGAACATCATATTCCTTGGCAGTAAGGTTAATCTCATTGTCCTTAACATAGAGTCTTCTGTTCTCTCTATCAAGAACTATATCGCCTGTCCTGATAAGTGACATATCGCTGCCACGTTTCTTATTAAGGCCTTCATTTCTTCTGATGATAGCCTTGATTCTGGCCTTAACCTCAAGCATGTTAAATGGCTTAGTTATATAATCATCTGCACCATTCTCAAAGCCAAGAATCTTATCCATATCATCGCTCTTAGCTGTAAGCATGATAATAGGTACATCAGAGAATTCTCTAACTCTCTGGCAGACCTCTGTTCCTGTCATACCAGGAAGCATAATATCAAGAAGAACCACACAGTATGTGTTATTCTCTATCTTCTCAAGTGCTTCGATGCCGTCATATGCAACATCTACTTCTATATCATCCTGTTCAAGGCTGTATTTAAGGCCTTTTACAATAATCTTCTCGTCATCTACTACAAGTACTCTTCTATTCATGATTTATCCTCTATATGGCAATCCATGCCACTCTCGCAGTCCATAAGGTCAGCTTCATCCCCCGTTTGCCGTAATCTGATCCTTGATGGAATTATATGTTGCTTCTTTTATTCCAGATACATTCATGATGCTTTCTGGACTGTCAAATACTCCGCCGCCATCTCTATAAGAGATAATAGCCTGCGCCCTTGTTTCCCCTATACCGCTGAGCTTCATAAGCTCATCTTTGGTTGCCAGATTAATATCAAGCTTACCATCTTTGTCATAATGACTCATAGGTGCTGCCGCTTCCTGACTTACCGCCATCATAGCAGCCTCCTGCTTGGTTGGAACGATATACTGCGTTCCGTCTTCAAGAAGACCAGCAAGATTAAGATAATCTTCCTTTGCATCCTCTCTAAAACCACCGGCAAGTTCTACAGCATCATATAACCTGCTGCCACTTTCCAGTTCGTACACCCCCGGCATATTAACCGCTCCGCTTATATGTACATATACATAGGATACCTTAGAATTCTCTGCTGAATCATCTGCCCCGGTAACCTCCTCCTGGGCATCAGAAGCGTTTATAGAGACACTATCCGATGAAACAAGCGTGGGCTTATCATTACCGCACCCAATAAGAAATAACATAAGTAATGCAGAAAACATTACTTTAAGAATATTAATTTTCATATATTTTCCTCCAATATTCTTGGGGAAAATAATCTCAGACTTTAAGTATAAAATATTTTAAGATAAGTAAATCCCAATTTCAATATTTAAAATTACAAATCTAAGGTAAAATAACTAACTCTATATGTTAATTCTTAAGCTTATCATTAAGGTCTTTTAAGGTCTTTTCTACGTCAGCCCCATCCCAGATAAGCATATATGCATTTTCAAGTTCTATCCAGTAGCTGCTGAATCTTCTTATCTTTGGAAGTGGTTTTGATACTTCGTATGCCTTCTGCACTTTCTCAAGATTAGTTCCATCTGTGAACTTTCTTATACATGAAACCTTACCACTTCTATCATATAAGCTGCCAGCTTCATCATTAGTAAGATATCTGGCAAATGCCTTCGCATCATCAGCATGCTTAGAGTAACCATTAACAAATACTGCGCTTGTTGTAGATAAGCCTCCAGCAACGTGGTCTTTATCAATACCCGGAAGAGGAGCTATACCATATTCACAGTCAAATTTACCTTCAGCTTTAGCATGCTCCAAAGTAGCAATTGCATCACTTGTAGCAATAGTAAACAGAGTTTTACCCTCTACAAAGTCATTGATAACATTGCCGTAAGAACTGCTCTTAGTATCAATATAGAAGAACTGGTTAAGATTCTGATATACCTGAAGGCAGACTATAGCATCATCATTACATATATCAAGCTTCTTCTCATCATCACCACAGCTACCACCTACATTCATATAGGCACCCGCAAAAAAGTAGTTATAAAAGATATCTGTTACATCCCAAATAAAGATATTATCTACTTCTTCTGGAAGTTCGCATTCCTCAGCCATAGTGAGAATATCTGCTATTGATGATGGAACCTTCTGGTCCATCTTATCAAGATAAGTCTTGTTATAGAGAAGGTATGCTGTCTCAAAATAGAATGGGTAGCCATATATATTGTCATTATAGCTAACAGCACTCACCGCAGTTTTAGAGTATGAAGCCTTGTTTTCACTAACATCATCCCTGCTAACCTCTTCTGCAATTCCCAGAGCTACGTATGATTCGATATTTTCTGTACCAGCTATATAAAGATCTGGCATATCACTTCCATCCTCAGAAGCTTCGCAAATATCCTCAGTATACTCAAGACCACTATGAAAAACAGGGACAACTCTTACCCCTGTGTTTTCGTAAAAAGAAAGCGCTGCTGAATTAATGTAATCAGTCAGCGCTTCATCTGTATACCATATATTTATAGTTGTAGTTTCATTCTTAGATGCGCCACTGCCGCCATGTCTATAGTAACCAAATACAAACACTGCAGCTACTGCCAGGATGGCGAAGATGATTTGTGGAGCTACTTTCTTTTTCATATGTATACCTGTTTCTTAGATGGTTTATGAGAGGCTCTTCTTAAGAATCTCAATCATCTCGTCAACATTATCCTTTGTAATAATAAGTGGTGGCATAATACGGATAATATTAGTACCAGCATTGATAAGTACAAGGCCATTATCAAGTGCCTTACAAATAATATCAGCTACAGGCTTGTTGAACTCAAGTCCCTGCATTAAGCCCTTACCACGATGGTCTACGATATCTGAGCATGAAGCCTTAACTTCTTCAAGACGTTCATATAAATACTTAGAAACCTCTTTAACATTATTTAAAACGTCAAGTTTCTCGAATAATTCAAACACCTTACAGATAGCAGCACCTGCAAGTGGGTTACCGCCGTATGTTGTACCGTGGTCACCAGCTACAAGTGAGTTCTGCGCAACCTTCTCAGTCATCATAAATGCGCCAACAGGAACACCGCAGCCAAGAGCCTTGGCAGATGTCATAACATCCGGCTTAACTCCGTAGTCCTGCCAAGCAAACATAGTACCTGTACGTCCCATACCACACTGAATCTCATCAAGTATAAGAAGGATATCCTTCTCATCACATATCTTACGAACTTCCTGTAAGAATGCCTTGTCTGAAGGATGAATACCACCTTCACCCTGAACTGTTTCCATGATGATAGCACAAGTCTTATCTGTAATCTGAGCCTTAACGCTATCAATATCATTAAGATTAGCAAACTTAATATTGCCAATCATAGGCTGAAATGCCTCACGGTACTTAGGTGTACCAGTTACTGATAAAGCACCCATAGTACGTCCATGGAATGAATGCTCCATAGCAATAATTTCATGGTCAGTGCCCCCATCTTTAAGATAAGCGTATTTACGCGCTGTCTTAATAGCACCTTCAACTGCTTCTGCACCGCTGTTTGTAAAGAATACTCTATCCATACCAGATACTTCTTTAATCTTCTTAGCCGCTTCTATAGCAGGAACATTGTAATAATAGTTCGATGTGTGAACTATCTTATCAATCTGTGCCTTAAGAGCATCATTATATTCTTTATTGTTATAACCAAGAGCAAATACACCGATACCTGATACAAAATCAAGATATTTCTTACCGTTCATATCATAGAGGTGAACTCCATCGCCGTGGTCAAATACTACCTGATAACGGTTGTATGTGTGAAGAAGTACGCTTTCTGCTTCGTCTATATATTCTTTCATTAAATCTGCCATAATAATAGTCCTTTCCATTCCTTGTAAGCCGTCATATAACTAACTGGTTACATGGCGCAGCCTGATTAATTATTGTCATCATCTGCGACGATAGCTGTTCCGATACCATCCTTAGTAAATATTTCAAGGAGTAAGCAATGTGGAACTCTTCCGTCAAGGATATGGACTCTATGAACGCCGTTCTTAATAGCTGATGTGCAGTTATTAAGCTTCGGCAACATACCTCCTCCAATTATTCCGCTTGAGATAAGCCCGTCAGCATCTGATGCTGTGATTCTTGAGATAAATGAAGACTTATCATTGATATCCTTGTATAGTCCTTCGATATCTGTAAGGAATACAAGTTTGTCAGCACCTACAGCCTTAGCTATAGCACATGCTGCATCGTCAGCGTTAATATTGTATGTATCGTAATTATCATCAAGACCTATAGGTGCTACTATCGGAAGAAAATCCTGCTCTAGAAGATCATATAAAATCTTGGCATCAACATTCTTTACATCACCTACAAATCCGATGTCTTTACCATCTGAATATTTCTTTTCTACGTTAAGAAGGCCGCCGTCTTTACCTGTAACACCAACTGCCTTAACACCAAGTTCCTGAACCATAGTAACAAGTCTCTTGTTAACCTTGTTAAGAACCATCTCAGCAATTTCCATAGTCTCTGCATCTGTTACACGAAGACCGTTAATAAACTCTGCTTCTTTACCAACCTTATTAACCCATTTGCTGATTTCCTTACCACCACCGTGAACGATGATTGGCTTAAAACCTACGAGTTTAAGAAGTGTCACATCCTTAATAACATTCTTCTGAAGTTCTTCATCAGCCATAGCTGATCCGCCATATTTAACTACGATAATCTTTCTGTTAAATCTCTGTATATATGGGAGAGCTTCTATAAGAACCTCAGCTTTTCCAAGTACTTTGTCCATTTCTTCCTGTGTCATCATTTATCTCCTGTTTCATATAAATCTCCCGCCAAGTATACCTGGGAGGGGAGAGCCGCGGCGGCGGCTATTCGCTTTTTTTGCGAAAAAAGGCTTTATTGCACTAGTCACACATAATTATGTTGGCCAGTATTCTTCTGCGGTTATGATCTATAATCCGCGTTGATTTTTACATAGTCGTATGTAAGGTCGCAGCCCCAGGCTGTAGCAGTTTCACTACCTTCGTTCATATTGATATATATTGTAACTGCCTCTTCAGACATAATTTCAACTGCTTTCTCCTCGTCAAATGCTACAGGCTCACCCATATCAAATACAAGCATCCTGCCTGACTTGCTCTCAAAGTAAAGCTGTACGTCATTCTGGTCAAACTGTGCACCGCTGTATCCCATAGCACAAAGAAATCTACCAAAGTTTGCATCCTTACCATAGATAGCAGCCTTAGAAAGGTTAGAACCTACAACGCTTCTGGCAAGTGTTCTTGCATCTTCCTTAGTCTTAGCATTGTCTACTTTACATTCAAAGAGGTGTGTAGCACCTTCGCCGTCACCAGCCATCTGCTTTGCAAGATATTCGCATATCTCATAAAGAGCCTGCTTAAATGTCTGATAATCTTCATTCTCAGAAAGAATTCTCTTATTGCCTGCTTTACCATTAGCAAGAAGTAAGAGAGTGTCATTAGTCGATGTATCACCATCAACTGTAATCATGTTAAATGTATCAACAACAACCTCGCTAAGTGCCTTCTGTAAAAGCACCTTTGAGATGTTAATATCTGTAGCTACATATCCAAGCATAGTACACATATTAGGGTGAATCATACCTGAACCTTTACACATAGCACCAAGAGTAACTGTCTTGCCACCGATTTCAATCTGGCAGGCAATCTCTTTCTTATGTGTATCTGTTGTCATAATAGCCTTGGCAGCTTCTGTACCAGCCTCCTTGCCATATGCCTTCTTAGCCATAAGTTCTTTAGTACCTGCAACAATCTTATCAGTATTAATCTGCATACCGATAACGCCTGTTGAACCAACAAGAACATTCTTTGCTGTAAAGCCTTCTCCAAGACACTCAGCTACTGCATTACCTGTAGCTTCGCATATCATTAAACCTTCTTTACCTGTGCAGGCATTGGCAATACCTGAGTTAACTACTACTGCAGATACCTTATTACCTGAATCTGTAATTTCCTTGTCCCAAAGAACAGGAGCTGCCTTTACAAGGTTAGTTGTATATACGCCTGCTGCATCACAAGGAGTATCACTATATACAAGTGCCATATCAGTTCTACCCTGATACTTTATTCCTGCTGCTGTTGCTGCTGCCATATATCCTAAAGCTGCTGTTATTCCACCATCTATAATATTCATGTTTGTTCCTCTATCTCAGTGCTGCCTCAAGCCTTTTATGCTGCGACCAGCTTCTATCGTTTAATTTATTAACCCTGTTCTATGTATGTAATAATATTGTTTGTGTTAAGAGTAAAGTCGTAATAGTTAAGATCTTCTCTTTTTGTCCAGCCTATACAGTTCCAGAAGGCATTACCAATATCATTCTTGGTAAATGCTATAAGAGAAACCTTGTTAATCTTCTCATTCTTAAGTTCCTGCATGCACTTTACAACCATAGCCTTACCGATACCGTGTCTTCGATAATCTTTATGTACACATACGTGGTATAAACAACCTCGTCTGCCATCATGACCACAAAGAATAGCCCCTACAATCCTGCCGTCTTCTTCTGCAACAACGCTTGTAGTAGGATTCCTTCTAAGGAAAGCTTCTACGCCTTCTCTTGAGTCATCAACACTTCGGATTGCAAAACCATTAATAGTCTTCCAAAGAGCCGATACTCCGTCATAATCCTCTATTGTCATCGTTCTAACCATGTATGTCACCTGTCTCTTATGCTTTATAATATATGCTTCAATATTATATCACACTTTTTCACAGAATAAACCCTATCTTTTTAAGCATTTCTCACAAAATAAAGCTTTCTAATAGACTTTTAAACATAAAAATCGACCTCGAATTCACGAGGTCGATTCATATGTAATTATTTTCTAATTCTAATTAATATACTTGATTCATTTCAGAAATGTACCACTTATTACCTATTCGTACTACAATTACCTCACCACCGGTGCTCTCGTTGTAAGCCTGACCGCCATAACTTCCGGAGATGTTGATTGTTAACTCAACTGTTCCTACTTCTTTAATCTTTCTCCCTTTATAGCCAGTACTTCTCTCGATATAATCACGATAATTGTTAGTCTCAGAGCTGCTGTACTTAGTATAGTTTCCTGCTTCTGCTGATGCTGTAAATCCCATGGATTTTACAACAGCCATTCCCTTAACGAATGAGCCCCAGCCAGCTTCATCAACATCAATATAAGGAGCCATGTATTCTTTCACCTTATCAGATTGAATACTCGAAAAAGCTGTATCCATACACTTTTGTACCATATCTTCCGGCTTACCGACCTTCTCAAATGGTTTCAAAACCAGGAACACATAAGCAGCTGCTGCAACTAATAGGATTGCAACTATAGCAATAATAAGAGTTTTCACGCTGGATTTCTCTTCGTAAGGTGTCTGCATTCTAAGAGCCTGCGACCCTTGAGAATAAGCTGTGCTCTGACTAGTTCTAGACTCAGAAGGCTTAATATAGTTAGGCGCTTCACCACATACATAACATGTAAGTGCGTCATCTGGATTTTCTGTTCCACAATTTCTACAAATCATAAATATCTCCTCTGTTTTAATTAATGTGCGCCCATAATTAACTTTCGTTAATAGTAACATATGACTACAAACTCATGCAAGAGTAAGAAAGCTACTTTACATTGCGTTAATGTGTACGCCAGAGCCATGGTATAAAAAACAGGCCGTACTCATAAAGTACGACCTGTATCTTAATGCAATCTTATATCAATTTACATCTTGTATTTATAAACTAGAATGCTCCGCCGAAATCGTGGATATACCACTTGCTGCCAATCTTAACAACTGTTACAGTTTCTGTCTCTGTTTCATCGTATTTCTCGCCCATGAATTCACCCTTAACAGTCATCTCGATAGTAACTTCTCCGGCATCTTTGATCTTGTCAGCATCATAGTCATAACTATACTCGATTTCATCGCAAAGATCATTAAAGTCATAATCATCATATGATTCATAATCTGTTGCCTTGAAAGAAACCTTCATACCCATACCTGTGATCATGTCCATACCTGATGCTATATCTTCAAGATCATCATCATCTATATCTGCTTCCATATATGGTGGGCAATACTTCTTGATTTCTTTTGCCTTGCCCTTAAGTACTGCATCGCAGAATCCCTGTACAGCTGCTGTTGGGCTACCGTTGCCTCCCTTGCCTCCGAATGGCTTCCAAACGAAGAATACTACACAAGCTGCAGCTGCTAAAAGTACAACTAATACGATTGCAACAATAAGAGCTGTCTTGCTATTCTTCTTATCATTAGGTGTCTGACCCATAAGAGGTGAAACTCCCTGTCCATATGGTGGCTGCTGATTAAATGGTTGCTGTCCAAACTGATTCATACCAGGCTGCTGACCAAACTGGTTCATACCAGGCTGCTGGAACTGCTGGTTCATAGCTGGCTGCTGCTCAGGTACTACCTGAACTGTAGGCTGTTCTGGCTGAACTGGAGCCTCAGGCTGAACTGGAGCTGCTGCAGGAGCTTCTGGCTGTGCAGGTGCTACTGGCTGAGCTGGAGTTTCTGGCTGAGCTGCGCCCTGCTGACCAAGTGGTGCACCACATGCGCTACAGAAAGCCATTCCGTCTGGATTATTTGTTCCACATTTACCACAAAACATAATTTTCCTCCTTTAAACTTTTCATGTGTTGTATAGTAAATTAATTTTAAACCGTTTTTTATTCTACCATATATAGTAGTTTCAAAACAATATATTGTATTAACTAATAAACAATTTAATGTTGTGTATTTTCTACAATATGGCCTAACCCATTTGCATAAAAGGAAGAATCCTATTAAAGCTGCTTAGATCTTTCAGATGCATCTATAACTGCATTCATAACAGTTGCTCTAAGTCCGCCTTCTTCAAGGGCTCTCACACCTGCAATAGTTGTTCCTGCTGGTGAGCAAACCATATCTTTAAGCTCTCCAGGGTGCTTTCCTGTATCAATCATAAGCTTAGCTGAGCCATATACTGCATTTGCCGCGAATTCATAAGCCTGTGCTCTTGGCATACCCTCAAGAACTGCTGCATCTGCCATAGCTTCAATAAACATAAATACAAATGCTGGAGCAGAACCACTTACACCAGTTACAGCATCCATAAGCTTCTCAGGAACTACGCTTGCCTTACCAAAGCTTTCGATAATAGAAAGAGCTGTCTTAAGTTCTGTCTTATTAACCTTATCTGTTGGTGTAACACCTGTAATAGCAGCCCCAACAAGTGCAGCTGTGTTAGGCATACATCTAACAATTTTCTTTGTGTTAGTAATATATGTTCCAAGGAATTCAAGAGACTTACCAGCAACTATAGAAATAACAACTTTCTTATCAGTAAGGCTAGCATTAATCTCCTCAAGTACAGGTACAACAAACTGTGGCTTAACTGCAACTACGATATAGTCTGCTGCCTTGGCAACCTCAGTATTACTCTTTGCAATAGTGATACCCATATCCTTGCTTGCTTTTGTTCTGGCAGCTTCCATAACATCAAAACCTATGATGTCTGTCTTCTTAACCTTGCTCTTTATAAGGCCTCCTACCATAGCAGATGCCATATTACCAAGTCCAATAAATCCGATTTTCATATTTTTATCCTCTTTTCTTTAATAAAGCTTTTTGTCTACCTATAACTACTCAGTAATAGCTGGTGTCCAGTAGTGCTGCTGGTAAATATCAGTAAGTCTGTATGTTACAGACACTTTATTGTCACCGATATCTATATTACCAATAACTGGATCAGCACTAAGTGTAATTGTATCTCCAAGATAGTAGCTATCCTGATATGTTCCATCATATGAATAATAGTCGCAGATAAAGTCAATCTGGTCGCCAGCCTTAACTTCTGTAAGGTTCTTAGGGGCGGTTTCAACATCGCCCTGATAATCTGTGCTGGCACCTGCTATATATCCATTAGGATTATCATTGTCAAATACTAGGATAAGTTCTACTCTCTCGCCGTTAAGATATGCTGGTACATAACCTGTTATGTAGTAGCTGTCTCCATCCTTGTAGCCATCTGTGTAGTAGTAAGCAACTACCTGTCCATCAATAGAAAGCCAAGAATTGTCGAAATCGTAAACTAATGAATCTCCATCTAAAGTAAATGTATTATCAAGTCCAAGGTCTATATAGCCCTCTCCGTCATCAACAAATACATTAAGTTCGATAGCATTGACAAGGTCCCACTGGCCATCAGAAAGGGTGATAACTGTCTTTCCGTTATCATCTCCCCATGTAAGGTTAGAAGGATCAAACATGTTATCTACGATGTAATCAGCTGCGTCATCTGCTGTCATACTCTTTCCTGAGAACATATCACTTCCAAGTACGCTTGATATAAGGGAGCTTATATCTGCTGATGAGCCTCCATTAGAAGAAGCTGTAGAACCAAGAAGTGCATCAAGTATAGACTGTGATGAGCCGCCTGCGGCTCCAGTATCCATACCACCAGTAGCTATCTGACCGCTGGCTTCAAGTCCTGCAAATTCCTGAATACACTTAGAATATTCGCTATCCATACCAATCTTGTTATAAGTACTAACTGCGCTATTAACCTTCGAAGTAGACTTATATGGGAAGTAAATTGATATTCCATAGGCATTGGTCATATTGCTTGAAGTTCTGTTGTACTTAATTGCACCCTGTACAGACTCAGCCAGATCCTTAGCTTCTTTAGTTCCTATATTGTTTGCAAGATTAACTAGGTCTACCTGGTCTATCTTAGAAGAGATAGCAAACTCTCTTGTGTAATATCTTGCATCAGCAACCGTCTTATAATCCTTGTTCTGAATAAGGTTGTTAGTAGACTTTGCAAATGCTGTAAGGTCTGCAGGTACTGTAGCCTCAAGCTCTGCAAGGTCAATAATTGAAAGGGTTGTTTTCTGGCCCTTGCACTTCTTATCGCAAGTTTCAACGAAGCTATCAATTATGTTCTTACCTATATCAACTGTTGCCATGGAAGTATCTTTTGATAAGGCATTTAACCAGTCAGTGTAGTACCAGCCTACGCCCGGCTCAGTTTCTTCCGAAGCAATAAGATAATCACCGTACTTTGTAAGCATAAGTGCATTCTCAGTTGTAGCCATAAGACATGCGTCAAAGCCTATAAAGTCAAATGTTACCCCTGCATCCTTTAAAGCAGTATCTATGCTACCAAGCTTCATAGAACCATATGAAGAGTTCTTCTCATCATAACCATATCCTGAAAGAGAACCGCCGCCATGATCCCAGAATATAAGCTCATTACGATTAGCTGGGTAGTTCTTATTACAATATTTGATAAATGCTGTAAGGTTAGCTGGATCAGTCATAGGACCACTTCCCATATCATCTTCAAGGAGAATAAGCTGGCCACTCTTAACCTGGTATATCTGATTCTTCTTGTTACTTATCTTAGAATCCTTCCAAGCCTTACATCCACCTGTATATACGATAATATTAATCTTGTTGCTTATAGTTGCAGCCTTCATCTCATTAAGGTCAGCCGTTGCCATACCATACTTCGACTCAAGGTCTGTACCGCACATATAAACCATAATAGTTATAGTATCTTTGCCATTACCTACTATAGTTGTGCGCTTATCTCTGGCACCTGCTGCAACGCTAGTATCTACGTCCTTATATGTTGTTGACTCCGCCTTGTACTGGTCAGGAACCTGACCACCACTTAGTGGGTCACCTGAACCGCCTCCTCCAAGAAAGCCGTCAAGTCCAAACTTTCCACCTATAAGAGCAACTATTACAGCAACTATTGCACCTATCTTGCCAGGAAGCTTAATAGGTCTTCCTTCAGCAGAACCTGCTGCTCTACTACCAGAAGAAGAACCTCCTGTGCTTGAAGTCCTGCCATCTGTCTTTCCTACTGGACCTGTTCCAAGACCGCTTCCTCTCTTATTAACGCTGCCCTGACCATCAACATGATGTTTTTCTCTTCCTACCGGATTCTTATCAGCCATCGTCACCTCTCCTTTTATATTTCTACTATTTTTTTACCATAGTATTCCAAACTTGCCTGAGAATATTATATAGGCAAGTATAAGTACCTGTATAACTAAAATTGCAGGCATGCCAAATACAAAGTACCAGTGCTTGGTCTTATGTCTGCAGAATTTCATACCAAGGATGGAGCCCAGGCTTCCACCTATGATTGCTATTAAAAACAGATTCACTTCCGGTATACGCCAAGACCTGTGAACTGCCTTCCACTTGTCTATAGCCATAGAAGCAAAACCTGCAATATTCATAAGTATTAAATAAGCTATTATTATAAGTATTACTTTCATTGGGACCTTCCTTATGCACCCCTGCGCAAAAATAGGGTAGGAACATTACTGCCCTACCCTATGCATTTAAGCAAGATAAAACATTATTTTTTATTCTTCTCCACGTTCTGCTTCATCATAGCTCTAACCTTCATTGAAAGTCCGAAGAGGTTGATGAAACCTGTAGCATCCTTGTGGTCATAAAGATCACCAGTTGTGAATGAAGCAAGGCTCTCTGAATATAATGAATATGGAGAAGTTGTTCCCTGCTTGATGATGTTACCCTTGTAGAGCTTCATCTTAACTGTACCTGTAACTGTTTCCTGTGTCTTATCAACAAATGCTGAGAGGCTTTCTCTAAGTGGGCAGAACCACTTTCCTTCGTAGCAAAGATCAGCAAATCTTGTTGCAACAAGTTTCTTGTATGCAAGTGTATCTCTGTCGAGGCAGATTTCTTCAAGCTGTGTATGAGCTTCCATAAGGATTGTTCCACCAGGAGTCTCGTAAACACCTCTAGACTTCATACCAACAACACGGTTCTCAACTATATCGATGATACCGATACCATGCTTACCACCAAGTCTGTTAAGTTCTCTGATAATATCAGAAACCTTCATACGCTTACCATTGATTGCAACTGGAATACCTGCTTCGAATTCAAGCTCAAGGTCTTCAGATTCATCTGGAGCATTCTGTGGTGTAACACTAAGTACAAGGAGGTCATCATAGTTAGGAGCCTGAGCCGGATTCTCAAGTTCAAGACCTTCGTGTGAGATGTGCCAGATATTTCTATCACGGCTGTATGAATGGCTTGCATCAAATGGAAGATCTATGCCATGAGCCTTACAAAATTCAATCTCATCTTCACGAGACTGAAGTGTCCATTCTGGTTGTCTCCAAACAGCGATAACCTTGATGTCTGGAGCAAGAGCTTTGATAGAAAGCTCGAATCTAAGCTGGTCGTTACCCTTACCTGTAGCACCGTGGCAGATTGCAACAGCGCCTTCTTTTCTAGCGATTTCAACAAGCTTCTTAGCTATAACTGGTCTTGCAAATGAAGTACCAAGTAAGTATTTATTCTCATATACTGCATTGGCCTTAACTGTAGGCATGATGTAATCATCACAAAGTTCATCAACTACATCTTCGATGTAAAGCTTCTCAGCACCTGAAAGCTTAGCTCTTTCATCAAGTCCGTCAAGTTCGCTTTCCTGTCCTACGTCTACGCAGCAGCATATAACATCATAGTTATATGTCTCTTTAAGCCAAGGAATGATAGCTGTAGTATCAAGTCCTCCTGAGTATGCAAGTACAACTTTTTCTTTTGCCATTATATAATCCTCCTGGTTAATATATTCAAAGTGAAAATACAAGATATAATATACAACTTGCATTTATTATGTGCAATAAGCATGTTTACCCAAAATAGGCAGTAAATCAAGCATAATTCTGCTTATATGAACAGTTGGTCTACTATAAAATAAGGGCTCTTACTGTTTTAGCATCGTATACAGGCTTAGTAGCGCCTTCTGCCTCTATCTGGTATAAAGCATTGGCCGCGATATGTTCTGCAACCTGCTCTACGTCACGAATACCTGAA
>OCVV011233489.1_pt1 | contig 17424 bp, 17 predicted proteins | sample 1539721 | NCBI WGS metagenome assembly OCVV01 (sample SAMN02144230, study PRJEB22623) | gut metagenome | biome: sheep rumen | host: Ovis aries | place: New Zealand | reverse complement strand
AGATGAAGATGAGGTTCTTGAAGAAGTCAAGAGCGGCATTGGTCAAGCAATCAAGCAAAATAAGAAAAAGTAAGTTTATAGACACTGACGTTCTTTTTTAAAGTCAGTGTCTTTTGTTCTTAGTGTGGCACTTTTGTGGCACTTGAGACTGTATAATCATGACACAATCAAACCGAGAGAGCAAAAGGTGTGATTGTTACTAGGTAGATATTGTGAGTAGGAAATCACAATATCTCTACCTTTGTAGGCAAAAGTGAAACGCTTAAGTTGATGTACTTAGTTGTTTCATATTAGAAGTGTTGGAATTCTACCCTTTCGTAAACTGGTCAAATCACCGACCAGTTTTTCTTTGCTTTATTGACTTTCGAAAAAAATAACTGATGTTACGAAATATCATTTATTCAGGTCCGTCTTTTTGGTTATTACCTTAAGGTAAGAACAAGAAAGGATCTGAATGATGAAAAAATCTTTTGCCTTAATTGGCTTTATTGCCATGATGTTATCTGGATGTGGTCAAAGCATCTCAGGAGATAGTAGTACATCACTCTCTGATTCGTCAGCAACGGAGATTGTCGAAAGATTCTATCAACCACACTACTCTATTCCTAAAGATGAAGAACTGGATACTACTAAGAGTGCTAACGCCAACGACTTTGATGCGAAAAATGTCACTAAGGTCGATAGTCCGCTAGATGGTATGCATTTCTATTGGCTTGGTTCTTCGGTTACTTATGGAGCTTCTTCTAATTCCGTCTCGATGGTTGAATATCTTTCTGCCCTGACTGGTGCTACCTGCAAGAAGGACGCTATCAGCGGCACGACGCTTCTTTGTGATATGAAAAGCGATAACACGGGTGTGAAATCCTATGTCAATCGTCTCAAGACCAGCAAAGTCTTTGACGAGAATCAGTACCTGGATGCCTTTATCTGTCAGATTTCTACCAATGACTGTACTTCAGATAGACTCTCTAAGCGTGGAACTATGACTGCTGAGGATGCCTTTGATATCCAACAGTTTGATATCTCGACTACCTTAGGTGCGGTGGAATATATCATCTCTTATGTCACAACGACTTGGGCTTGTCCTGTCTACTTCTATTCCGGTTCCTATTTTTCTGATGGCACGAATTCTGCCCAGAGACAAAATGGCAATCCAAAAGGTAGTGACTATGGAACTTTTGTTTCCCAGGTTAAGAATATTGCCGACAAGTGGAATAAAGGTACAGATTATCATGTCGGTGTTATCGATATGTTTAACGATGAAGCCTTTAACGCGGCTGCTTCGGATAAATATTATTCTTGGGCCTGTAATGATCCGATTCATCCAAGAAAAGCTGGTTATCTGCAGTGGTGGACTCCCTATATCCAGGCTTATCTTGAAAACGAACTTGCATAAATCATTTCGGAATATTTGAGTGAATAGTATAATAGAACCATGTCAGAAAACAGGACTGGTGCATTTTATCTATTCAGCAACAACGCTTTGAAGATCATCGCATGTATCTTCATGGTAGTCGATCATTTTGGCATGCTTTTCTTTCCTCAGCATGAAGTCTTTCGTATCTTAGGAAGAATCGCTTTTCCTATTTTTGCCTTTTTGATTGCTGAAGGATGCAAATATACCAGAAATAAGGCGATGCATTTTGCTTTCCTCTTTTCCTTTGGCATGGTAATTCAGATTGCTTATGGCATCATCACTCATGATTTGTTGATGTCTGTCTTGTTGACGTTTTCTTTATCTATCTTAGTCATCTATGTCATGCAATATATGAAGAAGACTTTATTGGATAAGGAAAGTCGAGTAGAAAACAAAATCATCAGCGTCTTGTTTTTCTTGATGGTATTATTTGCCGTCTTCTTTTTAACCAACTTTGAACTGTTCACCGGATATAAGAAACTGATGTTTGATTACGGCTTTACCGGTGTTCTTTTCCCGGTCATCATTTCATTATTTGATTTCTCTTTCCTGGAAGAGGAAAGAAAGTTGAAAGTGTTATCTTTCTTAGATGGTAAATGGGGAAGATTGATTCTGACTATAATTGCTTGTGTCATCTTATCCTTGTTTAATTCTTTAGTCCTTTATAAGATGAACCTCTGCTGGTTTTCTCTTTTAGCTATTCCTTTCCTACTTTTCTACAATCAGAAGAGAGGAAACTGGAACCTGAAATATATGTTTTATATCTTCTATCCTCTCCATATCGTCATTCTTGAAGCGATTGCCATGTTGATTTCTGGTAGCCTTCTATATTAGGCATGAAAACAAACCTACTTCGCGAGATGGATAATCACAAATTGAAACAAGTGTAAACTCTTCTTTTGTTTGTTTTCTAATCTATTTTTAGTATATGTCATGAATTTGGTATGATTGATAAAGAATAGAGAATTTTGAAACAGAAAATGAGCACAAAGAGAACTGTCATTATTGTCCTTGCTATAGAAGCCTTGCTGATCCTATCTTTTGGTGTGTCCATCCTTGTTTTTGATTTATCAAAATATTCTCTTTTCTTATCTTTCAACAGCGGACTTGTAATAGCCTCGGCAATTGGCTTTCTTGCTCTTTGCATTGGTGAATTCTTATCGCTTCGCTTTGATCGCACGGCGACCAAAAATACTTACTTTGCCACCTTGATGATTTTAGGATGTCATATTTTTTCTTATGACTTCATGACCATGTTACATCGCGGTGGTACACCGAATATTATTGTTTTTGAACCATATATTGTTCCTTTGCTTGAACATCTTTGTTTTATGTTCTTCACGTTCTTTATCTTTAGGTTCTATCAGCATGACTATCATGCTCCTAAAGTAGCTTTAGAAATGCTGGTTGTTCTCTCTTTTAATTTTGTTGCAAAGACACTGTTCTATTTCTTTGACCTGGAGTTATCAAACCTGCTTGTCTCCATTTTAGAATCTGGTTTTGTCTTGATTATGGCAATCATGGTTGTCTACCGGATTCGCTTAGAGAATAACTATATCACAGCATTGTTTACTCTTGGCATTATCGTAATGGTGGTTTTATCTTATCTTGCCAATTCTTTATGCTATCTCACCTTCATTCCTAAGTTAGTTGGGGTCAGTTCTCTTTCCTGCTTGTTATGTGCTTCTTTCTTTGTCTTGATCTACATCACCTTTGCGGTCAATAAGACCAAGATGTTATATGAATATGAGGATGACCTCAAAGCCAAGGAACAAAGCGGCAATAAAATCAAAGTGACCTGCTTTAAGACTTTTGAATGTTTCATCCAGGATAAACCGATTGAATTCCCAGCCAAGAAGAGCAAAGAATTCTTTGCTCTATTAGTCGCTTTGAATGGCAAAAGTCTATCGATGGATAAAGCCATCACTTATCTATGGCCAGACAAGGATTTAGATAAGGCTAAGGTGAGTTATCGAGATGTCATCTGGAAATTAAGAAAACTATTTGACTCCATTCATTTTTATGGAGTTACATTTAAACGAGGCGTGACTTTCTTAGATAAAAAAGATCTGGAATGTGACTTCTATGACCTGTTGGAGCAGAAGAAAGAAATTGATATGGAAGACTTTATGCCAGAATATGACTGGTCTTTAGGATTTGAAATAAATTATTGATATTTCTTTGATCATTAGCATTTTTTTAGCGCTTCTTTTTGTTTAATGGTAGTAGCAAAAAGGAGATCTTTATGGCAAAAGTAAAAAGACAAAAAGATTACGCTGTGATGAAGTATGTTGCTGATTACCGCATCAACAAGTTAACCAATAAACTCTCCACTACCAACAAAAACGAAGACAAGTCGAAAGATTTATGCTTTGCTGTACCCTTCAAAGACGTTCTGGTCTATGTTGAAGTTCATTTTGTACACGACATGTCCAAAGAAATCTATTACGATTTACATGAAGTCTATGAAAAATACAATCCTCGTCAAGGCACTTCCTATATGGAATTTGTCAAAGGATTGGTTCCGTTTATCGATGAACCAGGTTTTTCTGTAGGCAGAAATGCTAAGAATAGTGGAAAAGCAACCGTGAAAGAAGTCATCACTCATGAAACTGATGGTAGAAGTGATGGTATGATATCAATCGCCTTGATGCTTGGCTCTCTTAAATTCTATACTGTCCAGATGGACGCCAAGGAAGCTTTTGATAGCCACCTTTTATATGAGTGGTATGATGACTACGATTTGCATGATTCAGTCAAACGTCAATTCAAGGCTGTCGGTTTAGGTGTTGTGGCAATCCTCGGTTTGATTTTATCTATCGCTGTTAATTTTGCCTTCCTTGTTTTGATGATTCCAGCTACCGCATTGGCAGCTTACTATGGCTTTACCGGTTATAAGAAATATAAGACATATCGCAAGGTTCATCCGGTAGAGAAGAAGAAATAAAAAAGAGAGGACTAGATTATGGAAATAGGTACAATTATTGTTTTAGTTGGTGCCGTTGTTCTTATTGTTCTTGCCTTTAGAAAAATATATGACACTTTCTTTAATTACATTTGGATGCTAGCCGGTGTCGCCATTGCGATTTTTGGTATCATCGCTGCGGTAAATGGTGTTATCTTTGGTTTATTGGGTATTCCTTTTGGTATCGCTCTTGCTTGGCGATCCTTAAAGAGTATCAGAAGCGAACATAGATCAAGTAGTTCTTCTTCCTCTTCCTCCCCAAAAAGATATTCTCATCCTACACCACCACCAGCAGATGATGACGAAGTAGATTTGAAGACTCCTGATGATACAGTTGCATATTGGATTTCTACAGAAATTGAAAGAAGACTACCAGCGGTTACTCCAAGTACCTCTTTATATTGTGATGTCTATGGTAAAGGAACCGCCTATCTTAAGGGTGGCATTACCTTGTGGCATGCCTCTGATGCCAGTTACATTCAGGGTGCCATCAATGATGGCTTCCAGGCTGCCATGGAAAAGGCAGCCAAAGAAGGCTATGACGTCTATGATATGAACCTTGATCCTTCTGCTGTCAGCATTGAAGCTGCCGGTGAATAAAACTGCTTATTGTCCAGAAACCCCCAAGTATCTCTGGAAGAATAATATTTCTTTTGTTCTTCGTCAGTTGGTTCCAGCAAACTAGCTGACAAAAAAGTCATGTACTCCTTCCTTTGTGGAGGTGGTACATGACTTTTTCTATGCAGATTTGATGCTTATTTCTTTAATAAGAGTCTGAATAACTCGACAACCTGTTCATGAGTCGCTTCTCTTGGATTACCAGGATAGCAGGCATCCTTTAAAGCGTCCGAGGCTAAGACATCGAGATCTTCTTCTCTGATTTCTTCACAATAGGTTGGAACACCAACATCACTACCTAATTGTCTGACAGCAGCAATGGCGGCATTGCGGTATTCATCCTGGCTCATATTGGTGGTATCAACACCAAAGGCTTCAGCGATATATTTCAACTTATCACCAGTGGTTTCCTTGTTGAATTCCATGGAGATAGGAAGAAGCATAGCACAAGCTTTGCCATGAGGAACATCATAATGAGCAGAAAGGGTGTGAGCCATAGCGTGATCGATACCTAAACCGACATTGGAGAAACCCATACCGGCGATATACTGACCTAAGGCCATTTCTTCTCTGCCGATAGGATCATTGTTGTAGGCTAAACGAAGATTTTTGGCGATGACCTGGATGGCCTTGAGATGGAACATATCGGATAACTCCCAGGCTCCTCTAGTGGTATAGCCTTCAATGGCGTGAGTCAAGGCATCCATACCGGTAAAGGCGGTTAAGCTCTTTGGCATGGAGGACATCATATCAGGATCGACAAAGGCGACAACAGGAATATCATGAACGTCGACACAGACAAACTTTCTTTCCTTTTCCACATCGGTGATGACATAGTTGATGGTGACTTCAGCAGCAGTACCAGCAGTGGTTGGAATGGCAAAGATTGGTAAGGATGGATTCTTGGTTGGAGCAACACCTTCCAAAGAGCGGACATCAGCAAATTCTGGGTTGGTCAAGATGATACCGATACCTTTGGCAGTATCCATGGAAGAACCACCACCGATGGCGATGATGAAATCAACTTTGGCTTCTAAAGCGGCTTTGACACCAGAGGTGACATTTTCGATGGTTGGGTTTGGTTTGATGTTGTCATAGATGGTATAAGCGATACCAGCTTTATCTAGTAAATCTGTGACTTTGGCAGTGACACCAAACTTGATCAAGGATGCATCAGAGCAGACTAAAGCCTTCTTGAAACCCCTGTTCAATGCTTCAGGAACAACGTTTTCAATTGCTCCATGTCCATGATAGGAAGTTTCATTCAAAACGAATCTATTTGCCATAAATGGCCTCCTTTTAATTCTTCTTTTATTATAAGCGCAACCAAGGATAAAACTAAGACTTACTAAACGATTGATTATCTTGATGACAAACATTCATTTCAAGGGGTCACTCCTTTGAAGAAATGAGCAAAAATAAACAAAAAAACATGATGTTTTATGACAATTCCTTTTTTGATTTGTTAGTATATTTATGTGAAACAAATATTGAATCTTGACGCCCACAATTACATAGGTAACGAAGAAGTGGTTTTTCGCCAGACCGTGCGAGGAATTATTTTTGATGGAGACAAACTTTTCTTAGTGCAATCTAAGTTTGGTGAAGTCAAATTACCAGGTGGAGCCGTGGAAGGAAATGAGAGTGATGAAGAAGCTCTCACTAGAGAAATCAAAGAAGAATTAGGACGAAACGTCATTAAAGAATCCATTGTAGAATTCGGTTATGTCAACGAAAAAAGAAAGTCGACCAGAGACAATCATGTCTTCCATCAGATCAGCCGACTATATTTTTGTAAGGTCACGGATGAAATTGGCATCAAACATTGGACCAAGAAGGAAAAAAGATATGGAATGCACGTGGTAAAACTGACCTTGAAAGAGGCGGTTGCCATCAATAGAAGAGTCCTCTATAAACAAAACCGTTCCAGCGAGAGATTCAATCCTCGTGAATTTAAAACCATGGTCGCATTAAGAAACTACATCGCTGAACATCCAGAGATGATGGACCATAAATAATATTGCCAAAAAACAAAGAAAATGAAACAATATTAAGGACACTTTAAAAGGAGTCAAAACAATGTTAAATAAAGATCAAAGAGCAAGATTGAGTCTGTTAAGAACGATGGCCGGTGAAGAAGTCTCCAAGAAAGAAGCCTTACAGGCTCTTGAGGAAAATTTCTGGGATAGCGCCATGGCTTTGGAATGGATCAGACGTAAAAGAGTAGACGAGAATGCTTCCCTTGAAGAATTCCATCAAAAATATGAAACCGCCAGAGCTCAGGCTGCCGCCGCTCTTCCGGAAGATCGTTATGATGTCGCGGATAGCAAGAAGCAATCCGAAGGTAGCAACAGAGCCGCTCGTCGTGCTGCCAAGAAAAACAAAAACAAGAAGAAATAAAAACGACGCAACCTACTAGGTTGCGTCATTTTTTACAGTAAATGTGCTCTTAATTCTTCAGCCGACTTTTCGGATAAGTAAGAAGGTGGAATATCAAGGATAGTCTTACATCCACTCATTCCTTCCTGGTTCATGCGATATGCGGCTCTGGCTATTGCGACAAGAACGCTGGCGGTGAATTCCGGATTGGAATCTAACTTCAGACTGTATTCGATGATGTGATTATGTTCTTTATCAACACCAGTCTTGCCAGTGCGGAAGACAAAGCCACCATGGGCCATGCCGGTGTGGTTCTTCATGAATTCTTCTTCGGAGATGAAATGAACGGTGGTGTCATAATCTGCAAAGTAGTTTGGCATCTCTTTGATTTCTTTTTCAATCAAAGCGGCATCGGCACCTTCTTCAAGGACGACGAAGCATTCTCTGGTGTGCTTTTCTCTGGTGGTGAGCTCTGGGTTCTTACCAGAACGGACAGCATCTAAAGCAGAAGGGACAGGAATGGTGTACTGCTTGGCGTTTTTGACACCCTTGATTCTTCTGATGGCATCAGAATGTCCCTGGGAGACGCCCTTACCCCAGAAGGTATAATCTTTGCCATCTGGTAAGATGGCATTAGCATAGACTCTGGCAAGCGAGAACATGCCTGGGTCCCAACCGGCGGAGATGACAGAAATCTTGCCACCTTCCTTGCTAGCCTTGTTGACGTTTTCAAAGTGCTCAGGGATTCTGGCATGAGTATCAAAACTATCCACGACATTGAAGTCTTTTGCATAGCGTGGTGTGATGATAGGAAGGTCGGTGGCTGAACCACCACAAATGACAAGAACATCTACCTTGTCTTTAAAGGATTCAATCTCATTAACCGCGAGGACTGGAACGTCCTTGCTTAAAATATGTAAGGACTTAGGATCTCTTCTGGTGAAGACGGCCACAAGCTTCATATCCTTGGCGGCATTTGCAGCAATCTCAACACCTTTACCAAGATTGCCATATCCCATAATTGCTAATTTGATACTCATATCTATTCTCCTGAAATGATTTTATAAAAGCTCTCCGAAGAGAGCTTGGTTTATTTAGATGACACCGTGGAACATCATCGCTTCGGCGACTTTTTCGAAACCGGCAATGTTGGCACCTAAGACATAATTGCCTTCGTGACCATATTTCTTGGCAGCATTATCAATGTTGTGATAGATGTTGACCATGATGCCTTTTAACTTGGCATCGACTTCTTCTCTCGTCCAGAAGAGTCTCTGAGAAGACTGAGCCATTTCCAAAGCGGAAGTGGCGACGCCACCAGCGTTGGCAGCCTTGGCTGGAAGGAAGACAATACCCGCAGCCTGATAGACAGCGATGGCTTCTAAGGTAGATGGCATGTTGGCACCCTCAGCGACATATTTGACGCCATTGGCAACAAGAGCCTTGGCGGATTCTTCGTCGATTTCATTCTGAGTGGCGCATGGTAAGGCGACATCGCACTTGATCTTCCAGATACCCTTGATGTTTTCATCATAGGTGGCAGTTGGAACCTTATCGAGATATTCCTTGATTCTGCCTCTGTGTCCAAGCTTGATATCCTTGATGATATCTAACTTGATACCTTCAGGATCATAGATGTAGCCGTTGGAGTCGTACATGGCGACAACCTTACCGCCTAACTGATTGACCTTTTCAGCGGCGAAGATGGCAACATTGCCAGAACCGGAGATGATGACAGTCTTACCCTTGAAGGAATCATTTCTGACCTTCATGGCTTCTTCGGTGATATAGACAAGACCATAACCGGTAGCTTCGGTACGAATCAAAGAACCACCATAGCTTAATCCACGGCCGGTCAAGACAGCGGTATGAGTATCGGTAAGTCTCTTATACTGACCAAAGAGATAACCGATTTCTCTGGCACCGACACCGATATCACCAGCTGGGACATCAGTATCTGGGCCGATATATTTATATAATTCGGTCATGAAGGACTGACAGAAATTCATGACTTCTAAATCTGTTTTGCCTTTTGGATCAAAGTCGGAACCGCCTTTGCCGCCACCGATAGGAAGACCAGTAAGGGAGTTCTTCAAGATCTGTTCAAAAGCTAAGAATTTCAAGATGGAGAGATTGACGGATGGGTGGAAACGAAGGCCACCCTTGTAAGGGCCAATTGCATTGTTGAACTGGATGCGGTAACCGCGATTGACCTGAATCTTACCATTTCTGTCAACCCATGGGACAGAGAACATGATGATTCTGGTTGGTTCAACGTATCTTTCAAGTAAACTGGCTTTTTCGTATTCAGGATGCTGATCAATGATAGGCTTTAAAGAAGTAAGGATTTCAGTAGCTGCTTCGATAAACTCCGGCTGGTCTGCGTTCTGCTCTTTCAAATGCGACAACACACGCTCGACATAGTCCATATTTAAACGGCCTCCTTTTTAAAAAATACGAAATTTAGTGTAACACAACACATTATATTGGAAAAATATGAATGTTCAAAAAAATAAATATAGAAAACAAGAAAGCGATACCACGGAAAAGTGCAAAGTGGGTTTGATAAAAAAGATTGAAAGAAGTTTAAAATTTTATGTTCTTTTTACCCGTTTGAGAAGGGTAAGAGAAACAATTATAGGAAAGATGGTTGATCTAAGCTTTGACTGATCTCACTTGAAGTGACAAACAGGAATATCTCTTTGTTATGGACATCGGCGTCTTTTTCGACGTTCTTCTGACCTTTGGATTGAATATAGCCATAAATGATTTCACCTAAAATGGAGATGGAAGCAAAGACGGTTTCTTTGGTATGCAACTTCATGATGGCAGAACCACAACGTGATTCCACGCCATCTAAATCATACCAGGTTACATTTTCCTCTTTGATGGGATAAAGAAATACCATTCCGAGATATTGAATTTTCATCGCATACATATTCAGTACCTATTTATATTTGCGGCTATATTGTAACTCATTCTCGATAAAAAGAAACGTTCCTAGAGAAAGATTGTGCTGTCAAAACGGATGTCTGAAACAAGGAAAAACGCATTGAAACCTCTTTCTTGATTTTACTATCAGTAAATTTCTTTCCTTATGGTAAGATACTAGTGTCGTTTTTTAACATCGTTGGTTCTTATATAATAGCTTAAATGTGGTAAGCAAGTTTCTACCTCTTGACCGTAAATCGAGAGACTATGAGATCAAAAAGATGAAAAACTTTTTTGAGTTTTTTTCTTTTTGGGCTTATCCATCAAAACGGATGGTACATCACAATGAGAAAAAAACAGAAACAAGGACGTCTCAGCGCTATTATTCCTTGCTTTCGCATGAATCGAAACCATCAAGACAGGGCCCTTAGTAGGACTCTGCCTTTTTTTGTGTTCTAGGAGGAAAATACAATGGTTAAAGTCGGTGTCATTATGGGCTCAAAGAGTGATTATGAAGTCATGAAGGGTGCTTGTGAGATGTTGGATTTCTTCGGCGTTGAATACGAAAAGAAAATTGTCTCTGCACATCGCACTCCCGAATATATGGTGGAATATGCCAAGAGTGCAAAATCTCGTGGTATCAAGGTCATCATCGCTGGTGCCGGTGGAGCTGCTCATCTACCTGGTATGACTGCGGCTATGACCATTCTCCCTGTGGTGGCTGTTCCGGTGAAATCTTCTAATCTCTCCGGTTGGGACTCTCTTCTTTCTATCGCCCAGATGCCTGCGGGTATTCCTGTTGGTACCATGGCAATCAACGGTAGCAAGAATGCGGCTTTATATACTGTCTCCATTTTGGCTTTATCTGATGAAGAACTGTCCAAGAAATTAGAAGACTTCCGCAATCAACAGACAAAGGATGTATTGGAAAGTGTCTTATAACATTGGCATCATCGGTGGCGGACAATTGGGAATGATGATGTGTGAGGAGGCTAAGAAGCTTGGCTTAACCACCATCGTTCTTGATCCTAGCAGTGATTGTCCTTGTTCCACTGTTGCAGATGAACTCATCGTTGGCGAATATAACGACATCGCTAAGCTTGATGAACTAGGACAGAAAGCTGACCTCCTCAGTTATGAATTTGAAAATGTGGATGGTAAGGCCCTGGAGATGCTTCATGGTAAATACCATATTCCGCAAGGAATCATGCCACTTCTTGATTCACAAGATCGCTTAAGAGAAAAAGATAATGCTAATAGACATGGTCTTCCCACTGTCGGATATAGAAAGATTGATAGTCTATCTGACTTAAATAAGGCGATTGCTGAACTTCATTATCCATTGATCTATAAAACGAGAAGAGATGGTTATGATGGTCATGGCCAGGTCGTCTTGAAAAGTGATGAGGATATCAAGAAGGTACTTCCTTATCTAGAGAATCATGTCTTAGGCATCGTAGAAGAAAAACTTGCCTTTGATTATGAATGTTCCTTGATCATGATTCGTTCTAAAGATCAGATTATTCACTTCCCAGTAGGAAGGAACATTCATAAAGATGGCATTCTTGATATCTCAGCTGTCCCTCTCGATGTAAGTAGGGACACATTAGATGAGATGATCAAGAAGAGCGAAGACTTCATGATCAGCGCTGATTATTATGGCATATTGACGATTGAATACTTCGTCAAGGATGACAAGTTCTATTTCAATGAGATGGCCCCTCGCCCTCACAACAGTGGGCACTACACCATTGAAGGATGTAATACCAATCAGTTCAGGGAATTGGATAAATTCCTGATTGGTAAAAAGATGGATGAACCTCAACTTCTTGCCCCTACCCTGATGAAGAACATTCTAGGTCGCGATATGAAGAATCTTGCCAAGTTAGAAGCAATTCCTTCTAGTAATCTTCATATGTACCACAAGAGTGAAGAAAGACCATTAAGAAAATTAGGTCATATCACTTATACAAACCTGACGTTAGACGAATATCTATCTTATAAAGAAAAGTTAAATATCGAGGATTAAACATGAAAAAAAGAATCTTTGTCGAAAAGAAAGAAGGTTTCCGTGTTGAGGCGAGTTCTCTTTTAGAAGAGTTGAATTCTAACTTAGGTCTGCAGTTGAAGAATCTCAGATTCATCAACATCTATGATATTTTCAATATCAATCCTGATTTATTAGAAAAATCTCTTTATTCCGTCTTTGGTGAAATCGTCACTGATGAAGTGTTCGAGAAGATTGATTTAAAGAAGGAAAAGTATTTAGCGGTCGAATATCTCCCAGGTCAGTTTGACCAGAGAGCTGCTCAGGCAGAAGCCTGTTTGAAGTTGATCGACCCTAAGTGCAGAGCCAGAATCAAATCTGCCAAACTTGTTATTTTCGATAAGGATGTTTCCGATGAGGATTTAGCCAAGATCACCAACTATTATGTCAACGCGGTCGAATCCAGAGTCAAGGTCATGAAGGCTTTCAATGAATTCAGTCAACCTGAAATCAAGGAAGTCAAGATTTTGAGTAACCTTCGCAAGCTGAAAGGCGAAGAATTAGATGAGTTCATTGCTGAATATGGCTTAGCCATGAACAGAGATGACTTACAGTGCGTCATCGACTACTTCAACAATGAAGGTCGTGATCCATTTGAAACCGAACTGAGAATCTTAGATACCTATTGGTCTGATCATTGCCGTCACACCACCTTCACTACCAAATTGACTGAGATCACTATCGATGAATCCTTCATCTCCAAGGAATTGAATGAAGCCTATGATCTCTATCTCAAGATGAGAGAAGATTTAGGAAGAAAAGATAAAGATGTCTGTTTGATGGATATGGCTACCATCGCTGCCAAGTACTTAAGAAAGCACGGCTTTTTGGATGATCTTGAAGTCAGCGAAGAAAACAATGCCTGTTCTATCTATGTCAGTGTTCATGAAAACAACGAAGAAGTCAAATGGCTTTTACAGTTTAAGAACGAAACTCACAATCACCCAACTGAAATCGAACCATTTGGTGGTGCTTCCACCTGTCTTGGCGGTGCCATCCGTGACCCACTTTCTGGTAGATCCTATGTCTATCAGGCTATGAGAGTCACCGGTTCTGGTGATATCTATCAGTCTTATGAGGATACTTTAGAAGGTAAACTTCCACAGAGTGTCATCTCTACCAAGGCTGCCCAGGGTTATTCCAGTTATGGTAACCAGATCGGTTTGGCTACCACTCACGTCAAGGAAATCTATCATGATGGCTATGTGGCTAAACGTCTTGAAGTCGGCGCTGTTGTCGGCGCAGTCAGAGCCAAGGATGTCAGAAGAGAATCACCAGTTGCTGGCGATGTCATCTTGATGTTAGGTGGAAGAACCGGTCGTGATGGTATCGGTGGTGCTACTGGTTCTAGTAAGAAACATAACATCCACTCTATTGAAACCTGTTCTAGCGAAGTCCAGAAGGGCAACGCTCCAGAAGAAAGAAAAATCGAACATCTCTTCAGAAGAGAAGAAGTCTGCAGACTCATCAAGAAGTCCAATGACTTTGGTGCAGGCGGTGTTTCTGTCGCCATTGGTGAACTTGCTCCAGGCTTAGTCATCTATCTTGACAGAGTTCCAGTCAAATATACTGGCTTAAACGCCACTGAACTTGCCATTTCCGAATCTCAGGAAAGAATGGCTGTTGTCGTTGAACCAAAGGATGAAGCCAAATTCGTTAAATATTGTCACGAAGAAAATATCGAAGTCACTCACGTTGCTGAAGTGATCGCTGAACCTGTCTTGAAGATGTATTATCACGACACCTTGTTTGTCAACATCAAGCGCAGCTTCATCGATTCTGCTGGTGCTAAGCACACTTCCAAGTGTCATCTTGTCGCCCGTGAAGAAAAAGATATCTTTCATCGCGAAATCAGTAACCTTAAGAAGGACGGCCTTGCTCTTCTTGCCGACAAGAATGTCGCTTCCCAGAAGGGTTTGGTGGAAATGTTTGATTCCACCATTGGACGTTCTACCGTTTTGATGCCTTATGGTGGTAAGTATCAGTTATCTGAAACCCAGGTCTCTTGTCAGAAACTTCCTGTTGGCAACAACAAGAACACCACTGACGCTTCTATCATGGCTTATGGTTATGATCCATTTGTCTCTGAGATTTCTCCATTCTTAGGTGCCCAATATGCGGTAATTGATTCTATTGCCAAGGTTGTCGCTGCTGGTGCTTCATATAAGAAGATGCGCTATTCCTATCAGGAATACTTTGAAAAGATGACCTGCCCAGAAACTTTCGGTAAGCCATTTGAGAGTTTGCTTGGTGCCATTAAGACGCAGAATGATTTCAAGCTCGCTTCTATCGGCGGTAAGGATTCTATGTCCGGTTCCTTTGATAACCTCCATGTCCCACCGATGCTTATGGCTTTTGGTATCACCATGGTGGATGCTAGAGATGTCATCTCTACCGACTTCAAGAAAACCGGTAACTACTTATATCTCATCAAGCATAATCCACTTGCCCATCAGATGCCTGATGTCGAAGGCTTGAAAGCCAATTTTGAATATGTCCATTCCAAGATTTTGGATAAGACCATCGTCTCTGGTTTTGCTTTAGGCTTTGGTGGCTTACTTGAAGCCTTGGTCAAATGTTCCTTAGGCTCTCGTATCGGTTTTAATGTTTCTTATGATGAAGACAAAGTCTTAGATAAATCCTATGGTTCTATCCTTGTTGAATCTAAGACTGAACTTAATTATCCAAACGCTATCTTCTTAGGTAAGACCAAGAAGAATTGCTATCGCATCAACGATACCAAGTTCAGCTTTGATGAACTCTACCAGGCTAACTTCAATGGCTATGCCAAGGTTTATAAGATTAATACTGATGCTCATAATGAAGCTTATAGCAAGGAAGTGGTCAAACCAGTTGCCACCTATCCATTTGATGCCATCAACAAACCTTTGGTCTACATCCCTGTCTTCCCAGGTACCAACTGCGACTATGATTCTAGCAAAGCCTTCATCAAGGCTGGCGCCAAGGTCAAGACAACGGTCTTCAAGAACCAGACCAGTCGCGATGTCCATAATTCCATCAAGGAGATGAAGAGATGGATCGATAACGCCAACATCTTTATGCTCGCTGGTGGTTTCTCGGCTGCTGATGAACCAGATGGTTCTGGTAAGTTCATCGCCAACATCCTAAACAACGTGGAAATCAAAGAAGCCTTGACTCGCCTTTTGGAAAGAAAAGGTTTGATCTTAGGTATCTGCAATGGTTTCCAGGCTTTGATCAAGTGCGGTTTACTTCCTTATGGTAAATTCGATGCGTTAAGCAAAGATTCCCCAACTCTCTTCAGAAACGATATCAACCGTCATATCTCTCATATCGCTTCTACCAGAGTTGCCAATATCAACTCCCCATGGTTGAAAGGCTTCAAGACTGGTGATGTTCACCAGGTTGCTATTTCTCATGGTGAAGGTAAGTTTGTCTGCTCTGAAGAGATGGCAAAATCCTTATTTGACAGAGGTATGGTCGCCTTCCAGTATTGTGATCCAGAAGGCAATATCGCTACCGATAGCACCTATAACTACAATGGTTCCACCTATGCCATTGAAGGTATCATCTCTGAAGATGGTCTCATCTTGGGTAAGATGGGCCACTCTGAGAGATATGAAACCAACAACTTCAAGAATATCTATGGCGACAAGGATCAGAATATCTTCCGCAACGCCGTGAACTATTTCAGAAAGAAGTAAGCAAGGAGATCCGAATCATGCAACAATTGGATTTGTTTTATGAAGGTAAGGCGAAGAAGATCTATCACACGGATGATCCGGATCTCATCATCATTCATTTCAAGGATGACGCCTCTGCCTTCAACGGCATCAAGAAAGCACGTATCAAGAACAAGGGCATCATCAACAATGAAATCTCCGAGATCATCTTCCAGGAACTAGCAAAAGAAAACATTTCCTCTCACTTCATCAAGCGTCTGAATGACCGCGATATGTTAGCCAAAAAGCTAGATATCATTCCTCTTGAGATTGTAGTCAGAAACGTCATCTCCGGTTCGATGGCAAAGCGCTTAAATCTCAAAGAAGGCGAAGTGATTGATAACACCATCTATGAGTTATGTCTCAAGAACGATAAACTTGGTGATCCACTTCTCAATCGTCACCATGCTGTCGCCCTTCATCTTGCCACCTATGAGGATTTAGACAAGATGATGGAAGAGACCAACAAGATCAATAAGGCGCTGAAGAAGTTATTTGATAGCGTCAACATCACCCTGGTTGATTTCAAGATTGAATTTGGTAAGGACAAGGATGGAAATATCATCCTGGCGGATGAAATTTCACCAGACTCTTGCCGCTTGTGGGATAAGACCACCAAGGAAATCTTGGATAAGGATCGTTTCAGAAGAGATTTAGGTGATGTCATTCAGGCTTATCAGCAGGTGTTGGAAAGATTAAAAAACAGAAAGTAAGGTTATATGGAAAATATTGAGATATTAAAAGGCTTGCATGAGGAATGTGGTGTCTTTGGCGTTTATAACGTTTCTAATGCCGCCCAGAACATGTACTTTGGCCTACACTCCTTACAGCACCGCGGTCAGGAAGGATGCGGCATGGTTGTCGTCAGTGACGAGGGTAAACTTGCTCGCGTCAAAGGCGAAGGCCTGGTCAGTGAAATCTTCACCCAAGAAAGACTATCTAGTCTTCCTGGAAAGACCGGTATCGGCCATGTTCGTTATGCGACTTCAGGTGGTGGTGGTATCGAGAACGTTCAACCATTCCTCTTTCGTCATCACGGTGGTGACTTTGGTCTTGCCCATAATGGCAACTTAGTCAACTCCGCTGAACTGAAATCCTATCTTGAAGATCAGGGCTCCATTTTCCAGTCGACCTCCGACTCGGAAATCTTAGCTCACTTGATCAAGAAGGATAACCCGGGGACCAAGCGTGTCGATGTCATCATCAATGCATTGAATCTTCTTGAAGGTGCCTTTGCCTTCTTGATCGTCACTAAGGATCGTCTTTATGCTTGTCGTGATAAATATGGTCTTAGACCTTTGTCGCTTGGCAAACTTGATGATGGATATGTGGTGGCTAGTGAGACTTGTGCCTTAAATGCGGTTGG
>OCVV011196165.1_pt1 | contig 17425 bp, 31 predicted proteins | sample 1539721 | NCBI WGS metagenome assembly OCVV01 (sample SAMN02144230, study PRJEB22623) | gut metagenome | biome: sheep rumen | host: Ovis aries | place: New Zealand | reverse complement strand
GTTGGCAGGTGATTTTCTCTATGGCGGAGATATGGGCGATTTACAGCGTCATGCCCTGCACTGTGCCGAAATGGAATATACTGACCTTTCGGGAAATGTACATCAGATTCATTCACCGATTCCGGACGATATGCAAAAATGTTTTGTGCAAAGTGCCGGAATTTCCGAATTTTCAGAATAGGCTTGATTTTTGATGCATAATGTGATATGATAATCAAAGTAGTTTTGAAGATAATGAAAGGAGAGTGTTCCCATGGCAAACCATGACCCGAACACGGAAAATCATTCCCCTGAAGAAGCGTTGGTTCAACTGGGAATGATGGTAACTGGAGCGGTACAGAAATTATCACAGGGAATATGGTTTTTGTTCAGGGGCATTTTCCGGATGTTGTGGTATATGCTCCGGCAGATAGGGCGGTTATTCCGTTTTATCAGGAAGTTATTCCGGCAGAGGGCGAACGAGCGCAGAAGAGCAAGAATTTCTGTGATGCACGACGTACATCAGGCGAGAAGAAACGGAAAAGCCCCGAATGCGTTTCAGATTGCAATGGGCTATCTGTTCAGTGAACACAGCCTGTTAAGAACCGGATTTAACTATATTTTACCAGCAGTTTCCATTATTTTTCTGGCAAGTGTCATTCATTACGGGACAGGTTTGCAATATGCCCTGAGTGTCTCTGTAGGTGGCGAAGAATTGGGAATTATCCGGAATGAAAACGAATTCCGGAACGCAGAAGAGGAAGTTTCCAAGCGTATTTCCATGACCGGACAGGATGTTGATGTGAATTTCTCTCCTGTTTATACATTGAGAGTGATTTCAGAGGAAGAAAAATATATCACAGCCCATGCTATTGCAGATAAGTTATTGATAAGTTCACATAATGAGCTGGTCAGTGCCTATGGAATTTATATTGACGGCGAATTCATCGGAGCGATTCAGGACAGGGACGACATTCAGAACCGGATTTCTGCTTTGCTGGATGAATACAAATCCACCCTTGACAAAAGCATCACAGAGGTGTATTGTGCCAAAGATATAGAATACCGTTCCGGCGTGTATCTGAAAGAAACTCTTGAAACTCCGGAAAATTTCATCAGTATTTTGCAGTCATCCGACAAAACAGATGTGCAGTATACAGTACAGGAAAATGAATCCCTCCAGAAAATTTCTGCAAAATATCACATGACTGTGGAAGAATTGCAGGAGCAAAACCCTGATGTTGAAGAAATCCCCGAAACTGGAACTGTCCTCAATATCCGAGCAAAAGAACGATATATGCCGATTGCATATTCCACCACAATGGAAGTCACAAGCTCCATCAATTACAGCAGTATCAAGGTACAAACCTCCTCCCTTCCGATTGGTACGGAAAAGGTCATTTCTGAGGGTATCCGTGGCGAACGTGTCACGCAGATGAAAATTACCTATGTTGACGGCGCAGAACAGAGCAGGGAAGTACTCAGCACCATTGTAACTAAAGAACCCATTCCGGAACAAATCGGGGTTGGGACGTATTTCGCACAGCCTGCAAGCGTGACAACCACGTTGGAAGGGAATGGAATGTTCGGATGGCCCGTCAATGGCGGACGTATCAGCGACCATTTCGGCGGTGAGCGAAATCACAAGGGGCTTGACATTGCCGCCCCGACTGGTACAGAAGTTTACGCCGCCGCAGCTGGAAAAGTCATCCGTGCCGGCTGGAATTCCGGCGGTTATGGAAATTATGTGATTATCGAACATGAAGACGGTTATCGGACATTATACGCTCACGGCAGTGAAGTAATTGCCGTAGAGGGGGAGGAAGTCGAAAAGGGGCAATTGATTTTATTAGTTGGTTCAACAGGCGATTCGACAGGCCCTCACTGCCATTTTGAGGTAAGAATCAATAATATCTGTGTCAATCCCGAGGATTATTTGAGAGTGAATGCAGATTGATACAAATAATCTCCTGAAAGCCGGAAGACTTTCAGGAGTGATTTTCCGTAGTTATGTAGTTGTTTCAATTACTATAGATGACATCAGCAACTGGTAGTTCGGTTGTGTCTGTTGGAAGTGGTTCAGTTGTGGTGATGCTATCTGTTACAGGTTGTTCAGTTGATGCATCCTCGGAAAAAAAGATACATGATTCATGGTATATGTTGCAAGTAATGCTAGCACAATAGAAAGTATCCTGCCAATAATACCCCCTCCTCTTAAGGGGGAGGCTGTTATTTTTTTTAAAACTGCCTTTCACTGAGATTATACCACATTTCCTAAAAAAGTCAAGATTTCCCACTATCAATAGTGAAAATTCACAAAAATGAACAAAGTTGTGCACAAAAATTTTATGAAAAATAACTTGACATTTCCGGAAAAGTATGCTAAAATATAGAAGGTACGGCGAAAGGCCGTTCAAATGATATGCGAAGAAACGGAAGGTTGCCGGCGGTATGTCGGGGAATTTCCGTGGAGTATGTCCGATTTTAAATTGGGCGACAAGGAATGTCAGCACGGTCAGTGCATCAGGAACAGCCATAGCTGATATGGGTAAATTTGTACTCATGAGGTGGCTAGCGGAGTTTTCTGCGGTTTTCTGGTATACTGCCTTTTCGTCCGGAATCTTTACCCAATGAAAGATTTCGGTTTTTGTTTACCCTGAAAGCCGTGACACACACGGAACAGGGGAAAGACTGAGTTCCTGAACAGAACGCCCTCCCCATTCAACCCCAAGGAGGCGAAAAAAATGGCAGCAAGCGAAAAAATCAGAATCAAAATCAAGGGTTACGAACATGCAACTGTAGATTCCGCAGCAGCAAAGATTGTTGAAGCAGCTAAGAGAAGCGGTGCATCTGTCAGCGGTCCGATTCCGCTCCCGACTGAAAAGGAAATTGTCACAATTCTCCGTGCAGTTCATAAGTACAAGGATAGCCGTGAGCAGTTTGAACAGCGTACCCACAAGCGTCTGATTGATGTACTCCGCCCCACAGCGAAAACTATGGATACTCTCCAGAAGTTAGAGCTTCCCGCAGGCGTAGACATCGTAATGGAGGCTAAGTAAGCCCCGCAAAAAACCTCTGGTAATGTCGGAAAATGCCGACCAATGCCACAGGTCATGTCGGAACATTCCGACCAATAACCAATAAGGAGGAAACAATAATGCAAAAAGGCATTATCGCCAAGAAAATCGGTATGACTCAGATTTTCGATGAAAATGGCAAGGTAGTACCCGTAACAGTCATTGAAGCAGGTCCTTGTGTTGTAGTACAGGTAAAGACCGTAGAAAATGACGGCTATGCAGCAGTTCAGCTCGGTTACGGTGACAAGAAGGCTACCAGAGTCAACAAGCCTATGAAAGGTCATTTTGACAAGGCTAATGCAGGTTACAAGAAGACTCTGAAAGAATTCCGTTTTGATGACTGCAATCTCGAAACAGGAAGCCTTATCAAGGCAGATACTTTTGCAGTAGGTGACATTGTAGATGTTTCCGGTGTCAGCAAGGGTAAAGGTTTTCAGGGTGCTATCAAGCGTCACAATCAGCACAGACTGAAGGAAACTCACGGTACTGGTCCTGTACATCGTCAGGCTGGTTCAATGGGTGCATGTTCTTCTCCGTCCAGAATTTACAAGGGCAAGGGCATGGCAGGTCACATGGGTGCAGAAAACGTAACCGTACAGAATCTTGAAATTGTCAAGGTTGATGTAGAAAATAATCTTATCGCTATCAAGGGCGCAATTCCCGGACCCAAGGGCGGTATTATTACTGTCGTTGACAGTGTGAAGGCGTAAGGAAGGAGGAAACAACAATGGCAAAAGTGAAAGTTTACAACATGGCTGGCAGTGAAGTTTCCGAAACTGAACTGAATGATGCAGTCTTTGGCATTGAACCGAATGTTTCCGTTATGCATGCTGTAGTTGTCAACTACCTTGCAAACCAGCGTCAGGGTACACAGTCTACTCTCACTCGTACAGAGGTTAGAGGCGGCGGCAGAAAGCCGTGGAGACAGAAGGGAACAGGACATGCAAGACAGGGTTCTATCCGTGCTCCCCAGTGGGTTCATGGTGGCGTTGCAATTGGTCCTAAGCCCAGAAGCTACAGATATACACTGAACAAGAAGGTTCGCAGACTGGCTATGAAGTCCGCTCTTTCTGCTAAGGTTCAGGAAGGAAATCTCATTGTTTTGGATACTCTCACAATGGACGAGTTCAAGACAAAGACAATCGCTGCAATGCTGAAAGCTCTTAACGTAGAGAAGAAGGCACTCATTGTTACCGCTGAAGCAGACCCCAAGGTTTACAGAAGCGCAAACAATATCACAGGTGTCAAGACCGCAGCAGTCAACACCTTGAATGTATATGACATTCTGAATGGTGGCAAGCTCATTGCTCCCAAGAGTGCCATTGCAAAAATTGAGGAGGTGTACGCATAATGAAAGCAGCACAGGATATTATTATTCGCCCTATCATTACAGAGCAGGCTACAGATTATCTCCCTCTGCACAAGTACACTTTTCAGGTAGCAAAGGATGCCAATAAAATGGAAATCAAGGCTGCTGTTGAAGAACTCTTCAATGTAGAAGTTGTCAAGGTTAATACCATAAACTGCGACGGCAGACAGAAGAGAATGGGCAGATTTGTCGGCACAACTTCTTCCTATAAGAAGGCAATTGTAACCATCAATCCAAATCCGGAAAATCCGAAGGGTACTAAGAAAGCCGACAAGAAGAAGGGCACAATCGAATTCTTCGAGGGAATGTTCTAAGATAAGCCTTTTACTATGGGGAATGCCTTGTTTCTCCGCTGAAATTCAGCGGAGCATTGAAACCCCGATAATCAAACATCAAGGAGTGAATTTGAAATGGCAATTAAGAATTATAAGCCCACTTCTCCTTCACGCCGTCAGATGACTGTTACAGATTATTCTGTACTCTCTAAGACTGAGCCGGAGAAGAGCTTGCTCGAACCGCTGAAAAAGAAGAGCGGTCGTAACAGCTATGGGCGCATTACAATTCGTCACAGAGGTGGCGCAAACAGAAGAAAGTACCGTGTTATCGATTTCAAGCGTAATAAGACCGGCATGAATGCAACTGTTCTGACTCTGGAATATGACCCGAACAGAAGCGCATTTATCGCACTCGTTCAGTATGAGGACGGCGAAAAGCGTTATATCCTCGCTCCGAACGGTCTGAAAGTCGGCGACATTGTTCGTTCCGGCGCAGATGCTGATATTAAGGCTGGCAACGCTCTGAAACTGGCTGACATTCCGGTTGGTACTTTTATTCATGCAATTGAGCTGTACCCCGGTAAGGGTGCACAGCTGGTAAGAAGTGCCGGCAATATGGCACAGCTGATGGGTAAAGAAGACAAGTTTGCTTTGGTTCGTCTTCCTTCTGGTGAAATGAGAAAAGTTCCGGTTGACTGCATGGCTTCCATTGGTCAGGTTTCCAACATTGACCACGAGAATGTCAATTATGGTAAGGCTGGCAGAAAGCGTCACATGGGCTGGAGACCTACCGTTCGTGGTTCTGTTATGAACCCCTGCGACCATCCTCATGGTGGTGGTGAAGGTAAATCCCCTGTTGGTCGTCCCGGACCTGTTACCCCGTGGGGCAAGCCTGCTTTGGGTTATAAGACCAGAAAGACACACAACCGCACTGATAAGTATATCGTAAAACGCCGTAACGGCAAGTAATCGGAAAGGAGGAGCTTAAACAATGAGCAGAAGTATCAAAAAAGGTCCTTACGTTCAGGAAGTCCTCCTGAAGAGAGTAGAGGCTATGAATGAAGCCGGCGAAAAGAAAGTACTCAAAACATGGAGTCGCTCTTCTACAATTTTCCCTCAGTTCGTAGGTCATACCTTCGCAGTGCATGACGGCAGAAAGCACGTGCCGGTATATGTTACTGAAGATATGGTAGGACATAAGCTCGGTGAGTTTGCACCGACCAGAACTTTCAAGGGTCATGCCGGTTCTAAGACATCTAATAACGGCAAGAAGTAATTGCGGAAGGAGGAACAATCATGGAAATCGAAGCTAGAGCAACGCTGAACAATGTCCGCATTTCTCCCCGCAAGGTACAGATTGTGCTGGATTTAATCAGAAATCAGCCGATTGAAAAGGCAATGGCAATTCTCAACCTGACACCAAAGGCTGCAAGCCCGATTCTGGAAAAGCTGGTAAAGTCCGCTGCCGCAAATGCAGACAACAATTTCGGCATGAACAAAGACAATCTTTATGTTGCTGAATGCTATGTGACACCCGGTCCGATTATGAAGCGCATCATGCCCAGAGCACAGGGCAGAGCTTACAGAATTCTGAAGAGGACTTCTCACATTACTGTTGTACTGAAAGAAAAAGAATAATCCCAAGGAGGTTAAGCATGGGACAGAAGGTTAATCCGCACGGTCTCCGTGTTGGTGTAATTAAGGACTGGGATTCCCGCTGGTATGCCAAGAAGGCTGACTTCGGCGATACACTGGTTGAAGATTACAATATCCGTAACTTCATCCTGAAAACACTCAAGCCCGCAGGTGTTCCCCGTGTGGAAATTGAGCGTGATGCTGAAGACAAGGTAAGAATCCACATTCACTGCGCTAAGCCCGGTATTGTTATCGGTAAGGGTGGTACAGAAATTGACAAGCTGAAAGCACAGCTTGAAAAGATGATGAAGAAGACTGTTTCCGTCACTGTTGTGGAAGTAAAACAGCCTGACCTCGATGCTCAGCTTGTTGCTGAAAATATTGCAAAGCAGCTGGAAGACCGTGTTTCTTTCCGCCGTGCAATGAAGCAGTCCATCAGCCGTGCAATGCGCCTGAGTGCAAAGGGCATCAAGGTAACTGTTTCCGGCAGACTGGCTGGCGCAGAAATCGCACGTTCTGAAAGCTACCATGAAGGTACAATTCCGCTTCAGACAATCCGTGCTGATATTGATTACGGTTTTGCAGAAGCTGATACTACCTATGGTAAGCTTGGTATTAAAGTTTGGATTTACAAGGGCGAAATTCTCAAGGGCGATGTCACCAAGGCAATGGCTGCAAGAGAAAAGACCGAAAGAAAGCGCAGAGATGCAAGAACCGACAGAAAACGCCGTGAAGGTCGTGAGGGTCGTGACAGTAGCTTCCGTGGCGAAAACAGACGCTCTTACAATAACGCCCGTAATGCAAAAAGAGAAGGGGGTAACAAGTAATGCTGCTTCCAAAGAGAGTAAAGTACCGCAGAGTCCACAGAGGTCGTCTGACAGGTAAGGCTTACAGAGGAAATACAGTAAGCTATGGTGATTTTGGTCTTCAGGCTTTAGAGCCTGCATGGATTACTTCCAACCAGATTGAAGCTGCCCGTATTGCGATGACTCGTTACATCAAGCGTGGCGGTCAGGTTTGGATTAAGATTTTCCCCGACAAGCCCATTACAGAAAAGCCCGCTGAAACCCGAATGGGTTCTGGTAAAGGTTCTCCTGAATATTGGGTAGCCGTTGTAAAGCCGGGCAGAGTTCTGTTCGAAATCAAGGGCGTTCCGGAGGAAACCGCAAGAGAAGCTATGCGTCTTGCAATGCATAAGCTGCCGATTAAGTGCAAGTTTGTTGTCAAAGAAACTGCTACTGAAGAAGCATAAGGAGGGGGAGTCAGCATGAAAGCAACAGAAATCAGAGAGATGTCTGTCGATGAAATGAACCAGAAGCTCGTGAGCCTCAAGGAAGAACTTTTTGCACTCCGTTTCCAGCTTGCAGTCAATCAGCTTGACAATACTGCAAAGGTAAAGGCTGTCAAGAAGGACATCGCAAGAATCAAGACCTGTCTCCGTGAGGCAGAACTTGCACAGAGTGCCAAGTAAGATAGGAGGAAAACGCTGTGGCAGAGAGAAATCTGAGAAAGACCAGAACTGGTCTGGTTGTCAGCGACAAGATGGATAAAACCGTTGTAGTTGCAATTATCGATAACGTAAGACATCCGCTGTATAAGAAGATTGTAAAGCGTACCGTTCGTCTGAAGGCACATGATGAGAATAACGAGTGCAGAGTTGGCGACCGTGTATCCGTAATGGAGACAAGACCGCTTTCTAAAGACAAGAGATGGCGTGTTGTCAACATCATTGAAAAGGCGAAGTAATCGACTGAGAGGAGGAAGCATCCATGATTCAGATGCAGACTTATCTTAAGGTTGCAGACAATACCGGCGCAAAAGAGCTGATGTGCATTCGTGTACTCGGCGGTACTCGCAGAAGATATGCAAATATCGGCGACGTTGTTGTTGCATCCGTTAAGAAAGCAACACCCGGCGGTGTGGTAAAGAAGGGCGATGTTGTCAAGGCAGTTATCGTTCGTTCCGCTAAGGGTCTGAGACGTGAAGACGGCACATACATTCGTTTCGATGAAAATGCTGCTGTTATCATTAAGGAAGACAAGAACCCGAGAGGTACTCGTATCTTCGGGCCGGTAGCCAGAGAACTCCGTGACAAGGAATACACGAAGATTCTGTCTCTCGCTCCGGAAGTACTGTAATGGAGGTGTCAGTAATGAGCAAAGTTCATGTGAAAACAGGTGACACCGTTATCCTGAGAACTGGTAAGGATGAATACAAGTTCAAGGGCAAGGACAAGGACAGAGTAACTGGTAAGGTTCTGGCTGTCAGCCCCAAGGAAGGCAAGGTTATTGTTGAGGGTTTCAACGTTGTAACCAAGCACCTCAAGCCCACACAGATGGGACAGGCTGGTAACATTGTCAGAACAGAAGCTCCGGTTTATGCCTGCAAGGTACAGCTGGTTTGCCCGCATTGCGGAAAGCCCACCAGAATCGGTCATGTTGTCGAGGATGGCAAGAAGCTCCGCCAGTGCAAGAAGTGCGGCAAGTCTTTCAAGTAAAGGAGAAGCGAAATGGCAAGATTAAAAGACCATTATGCTGAAACTGTTGCTCCTGCATTGATGAAAAAGTTCGGATATAAGAGCGTTATGCAGATTCCGAAGCTCGATAAAGTGGTTATCAATGTAGGTGCTGGTGAAGCAAAGGAAAATTCTAAGGTCATTGATGCAATCATGACTGATTTGGCAGCCATTACCGGTCAGAAGCCTGTTGTTTGCCGTGCAAAGAAATCTGTCGCAAACTTCAAGCTCCGTGAGGGCATGGCAATTGGTGTCAAGGTAACACTGCGTGGCGAAAGAATGTATGACTTTGTAGATAAGCTTTTCAACGTGGCTTTCCCCCGTGTCCGTGACTTCCGTGGTATCAACGGTAATTCCTTCGATGGCAAGGGCAATTACTCCACTGGTATCAAGGAACAGCTCATCTTCCCCGAAATTGAATATGATAAGATTGACAAGGTTCGTGGTATGGATATCAACTTCATTACCACCGCTCAGACAGACGAAGAGGCTAAGGAACTTCTGAAGCTCCTCGGCGCACCGTTTGCTGATTAAGGGAGGAAAAAGCCATGGCAAAGAAGGCAATGATTAACAAGCAGAAGAGAACTCCCAAGTTCTCTACAAGAGCTTATACCAGATGCAAAATCTGCGGCAGACCTCATGCTTACCTGAGAAAGTACGGCATTTGCCGTATCTGCTTCAGAGAGCTGGCAAATGATGGTCAGATTCCGGGCGTTAAAAAAGCAAGCTGGTAAGAACAGAAGGAGGGCATAGGAATGCAAATTTCCGATACTATCGCAGACCTGCTTACAAGAATCCGTAATGCAAGCACTGCGAAACACGCAACGGTTGACATTCCCGCATCCAACGTCAAGAAGTCCATTACCCAGATTCTTGCAGATGAGGGTTACATCAAGGATTTCCAGATTGTGGATGACGGAAAGCAGGGCATTATCAGAATCACCCTGAAATATACCGAAAACAGAACTCCGGTTATCTCTGGTTTGCGCCGAGTTTCCAAGCCGGGTCTGCGTATCTATTCAAGCTGCGAAGAAATGCCGAAGGTTCGCAAGGGTCTGGGCATTGCAATCGTTTCCACATCCAAGGGCATTATGACCGACAAGAAGGCACGTTCCCTCAATGTCGGCGGTGAAGTCCTCGCATACGTTTGGTAAGGAGGAGTTAAGTTATGTCAAGAATTGGCAGAATGCCGATTACTGTTCCTGCTGGCGTAGAAGTCAAGGTTGCAGATAATCTGGTAACAGTGAAAGGGCCTAAGGGCGAACTGATAAAGCAGTTTTCCAAGGAATTGGGCATTGAGCTGGACAACGGTGTCATCACCGTAACCCGTCCTTCCGATGACAAGAAGCATCGCTCCCTGCATGGTCTGACAAGAACTCTGATTCATAACATGATTGAGGGTGTTGTCAACGGCTACACAAAGACACTGGAAATCGATGGTGTCGGCTATCGTGCAGCAAAGCAGGGCACAAATCTGGTTATGAACCTCGGTTTCTCTCATCAGGTCATTGTACCTGAGACAGACGACATCAAGATTGATGTACCTCAGCCGAACCAGATTATTATTAAGGGAATTGACAAGCAGAAAGTTGGTCAGTTCGCTGCTGAAGTTCGTGAAAAGAGACTGCCTGAGCCTTACAAGGGCAAGGGAATTCATTACCTTGGTGAGCATATCATCCGCAAGGAAGGTAAGGCCGGCAAGGGCAAGAAGTAAGGAAAGGAGTAAACGGCTATGATTAAAAAGTTTGACAGCAACAAGGCTCGTCTGAAGAGACATGCCCGTGTTCGCAGAAAGATTTCCGGAACTCCTGAAGTTCCGAGACTGAATGTGTTCCGCAGCTCCAAGAACATCTATGCACAGATTATTGACGATGTCAATGGTGTAACACTCGCTTCCGCAAGCAGTCTTTCCAAGGACTTTGACGGAAACGGCGGTAACATTGAAGGCGCAAAGAAGGTCGGCGAACTGATTGCAAAGGCTGCTGCTGACAAGGGCATCAAGGATGTTGTTTTTGACAGAGGCGGTTACCTGTATCACGGAAGAGTGCAGGCTCTCGCAGAGGCTGCCCGTGAAAACGGTCTGAATTTCTAAGAAAGGGAGGGAACACGATTGGCTAATTTTGAGCAGAAAGAGAATGAGTACCTCGAAAAAGTCGTACACATCAACAGAGTATCCAAGACTGTCAAGGGCGGTCGTATCATGAAATTCTCTGCACTGGTTGTTGTTGGTGACGGCAATGGTACAGTTGGTTTCGGTATGGGCAAATCCGGCGAAGTTCCGGACGCTATCCGCAAGGGCATTGAGGATGCCAAGAAGAATATGGTCAAAGTTCCGCTGAAAGGCACTACCATTCCTCATGAAATCGTGGGTAAGTTTGGCGCAGGTGAAGTTTTGATGCGTCCGGCTGCTCCCGGTACTGGTGTAATCGCAGGCGGTCCTGTCCGTGCAGTCATTGAAGTGGCTGGTATCAAGGACATCAGAACCAAGTCCCTGCGCTCCAATAATCCCTGCAACGTTGTAAGAGCTACCATTGCTGGTCTGACTGGCTGCACAACCGCTGAGGAAGTTGCAGAAAAGCGTGGCAAGACCATCAAGGAAATTCTCGGCTAAGGAGGGCAATCATGAAAAAGATTACACTTGTTAAGAGCCTCATTGGCTGCAAGAAAGACCAGATTGCTACTGCAAATGCACTGGGTCTGAGAAAAATCGGCGATGTTACCAATCAGCCCGATAATCCTTGCACAGCAGGCAAGATTCATAAAATCATTCACCTCATCAAGGTTGAAGAAGCGTAAGCAAGGAGGTGCAACACAATGCAGATTCATGAACTCGTACCGGCTCCGGATTCCAACAAGCCTTCCAAGCGTGTAGGTCGTGGACACGGTTCTGGTAACGGCAAGACCGCAGGCAAGGGACACAAGGGTCAGAAGGCTCGTTCCGGCGGCGGCGTAAGAATCGGTTTTGAAGGCGGTCAGATGCCGCTTGCAAGAAGAATTCCGAAAAGAGGATTCAACAATATTTTTGCAGCTAAGTACACAACTGTCAATGTCAGTGACCTGAATAAGTTCACTGATGGTACAGTGGTTGATACAGAACTGCTTCTCGCCAGCGGACTGATTAAGAAAGTCAACGATGGTGTAAAAATTCTGGGTGACGGAGAACTGACAGCTAAGAATTTGACTGTTAAGGCTGCAAAGTTCACAAAGTCCGCAACCGAGAAGATTGAAAAGGCAGGCGGGAAAGCAGAGGTGATTTGAGGTGTTTCAGACTCTCAGAAACGCTTGGAGCGTCCCCGAAATCCGTAAGAAGTTCATCTATACGTTTGTCATGATTATCATTTTCAGAATCGGTTCGGCAGTCACTGTTCCTTTTCTGGATTTGGCAAGCGTGCAGACGTGGGTTGACCAAAATGCGACTGGCGGAAACTTCTTAGAGTACCTGAACATTCTTACTGGTGGCGCACTTTCCAAAGCTACCATTTTCTCCCTGTCAATTACCCCCTATATTAACTCATCTATTATTATCCAGCTTCTGACGTATGCGCTCCCACCGTTGGAGCGTCTACAGGAAGAGGGTGAGGAAGGGCGGAAGGTCATTAACAAAATTATGGCTTATGTCGCTCTTGGTCTGGCATTGTTTATGGCGATTGCCTACTATCTCACACTCCGGAACAGTATGCATGCAGTAAAATATACAACTGGTGCATATGGCTGGTATGCTGCAATCATCATTGTGGCATGTTTCACAGCGGGCGCATCCTTCGTGGTGTGGATGGGTAACCGCATCAGTGAAAAGGGCATTGGAAACGGTGTTTCTATGCTGTTGTTCGCTGGTATTCTGGCAAGATTCCCCACCGATGTCGGCACACTGGTTGAATTGACCGTGACAACTCCTGCAAAGTATTTCTGGGTATCTCTGGCAGTTCTGGTAATGTTCGTATTTATGATTACATTCATTGTATTTATGAATGAAGCAGAGCGCAGAATTCCGATTCAGTATGCAAAGCGTGTAGTCAATGGCGGTCGCAGACAGATGGGCGGACAGAGTACACATATTCCGATTAAAGTTTGCATGAGCGGTGTAATGCCTATCATCTTTGCAATGTCTTTCATGTCTCTTCCTTCTACTATCAGCCTGTTCAAACAGCCTGTAGAGGTACTGACAGAAGACACCACAGCAGGCGAGCGGTTCTATTATCATTTTATCAATTTCTTCAAGACCACAAGCCCGTGGTATGCAGTGCTGTATTTAGTTTTGATTGTGGCATTCAATTATTTCTATGTATCCATGCAGTACAACCCCATTGAGATTGCAAACGGACTTCGTCAGACAAACGGCGCAATTCCGGGAATCAGACCTGGTAAGCCGACATCTGACTATATTCAGAGAGTACTTTCCAAGATTTCTCTCGTTGGTGCAATTTTCCTTGGTATTATCGCCATTCTCCCGATTGTGATTACATGGATTGACGGCAACCTTGCTTCACTCTCCATGGGGGGTACATCCATCTTAATCGTGGTCAGCGTAGCCTTGGAAACAGCAAGAACTCTGGAATCTCAATTGATGATGCGTCATCATCCGGGATTCTTAGGATAAGGAGGGCATGTATATGAATTTGATTCTTCTCGGCGCACCAGGCGCAGGAAAAGGAACACAGGCAGAGGCAATTTCTGAAGCTTTGAACATTCCGCAGATTTCCACTGGCAATATGCTTCGTGAAGCGGTAAAGAACGGCACAGAATATGGTCTCAAGGCAAAAGCAGTGATGGAAGCCGGCGGTTTGGTATCTGATGATATTGTTATCGGAATTCTGAAAGACCGCATTGCACAGGATGATGCACAGAATGGCTTTATTCTGGATGGTTTTCCAAGAACTGTAGCGCAGGCGGAAGCACTCGATAGCATGGGTGTGAGAGTTGACAAGGTTGTGGAAATCTTCGTTCCTGATGAAACTATCAAGGAAAGAGTTTCCGGCAGACGTGTTTGTGAAGGCTGCGGCGCATCTTATCACATTGTTTACAAGCCCTCTCAGGTAGAAGGCGTTTGTGACAAGTGTGGTGGGAAAACTGTTATCCGCAAGGATGACCAGCCCGAAACTGTTATCTCCCGTCTGGAAACCTACCACAAAGAAACTGAGCCTATCAAGGCTTATTATGAAAAGCAAGGCAAGCTCGAAACCATTGTCGGACAGGAAGAAGTTGCAGATACCAAGCGTCTGACTTTGAAGGCAGTAGGGGTAGAGATTGCATGAGCATCACAATAAAATCAAGAACCGATATTGAGAAAATGCGCATTGCCGGCAGAATTGCCGCCAATGCACGTGACCTCGCCGGAAAGTCTCTTGAAGCCGGAATGACAACAAAGGACATTGATAAAATTGTTCATGACTACATTGTCGGGCAGGGTGCAGTACCTTCTTTCTTGGGTTACGGTGGTTTCCCAGGGAGTGCCTGCATTTCCGTAAACGATGAGGTAATTCATGGAATTCCGGGGACAAGAAAAATCAAAAACGGCGATATTGTAAGTATCGATGTCGGGGCGTATATTAACGGCTTCCATGGTGATACCTGCGCTACTTTTCCGGTCGGGAAGATTTCAGAAGAGGCGCAGATGCTGTTGGACGTAACAAAAAATTCTCTCTATGCTGGGATTGCAAAGGCTGTTCCGAATGCAAGGCTTGAAGAGGTCTGCGGTGCTGTGGAGGAGTACTGTGCATCCAGAGGCTATGGCATTGTCCGTGAATACTGCGGGCATGGCATAGGCAGAAATCTGCATGAATCCCCCGAAGTTCCCAATTATGTACAGAAGGGTGCAAAAGATATGCGGATTAGGCTTCAGGCAGGTATGTGTATCTGCATTGAACCGATGATAAACGTCAAAGGCGATGCGATTCGTGTTTGCAAGGATGGCTGGACAGTCAGAACCAAAAGCGGTAGTCTTTCCGCCCATTTTGAGCACGCAATTGCAATTACAACCAGCGGACCGGTCATTCTGACGGAGTCAGATATTGACTGATGCGGCTGCAAATAGGAATGGTGGTTTGTGCTGTCGCCGGAAAAGAAAAGAACGGCTTTTATCTGGTCACCGGACTGGAGGAGTGTTCCGTACTTCTGGCTGATGGCAGACACAGACCCCTTGAAAAGCCAAAGCGCAAAAATATCAGACACGTCCGCCCCACTTCTGAGATATGGGAAACGGAGGGTCTGACCAATAAAGAACTGCGCCGCAAACTGTGTGAATATGCAGCCAAGGGAGGTATTTGATTTGTCTAAGGAAGATTTGATTGAAGTAGAAGGGGTTGTCCTTGAAGCCCTGCCGAATGCAAATTTCCGTGTGGAGCTTCCGAACAAGCATGTCATTCTTGCTCATGTTTCCGGTAAACTGCGTATGAATTATATTCGCATTGTACCAGGGGATAAAGTCAAGATTGAAATGTCACCCTACGATTTGACAAAGGGACGCATTACTTGGAGAGCAAAGTAATGCACCATACAAGGAGGTATTTTCCATGAAAGTAAGACCTTCGGTAAAACCGATTTGCGAAAAGTGCAAGGTCATCAAGCGTAAGGGAAAAATCATGGTTATCTGTGAAAATCCCAAGCACAAACAGCGTCAGGGTTAATCCCCTGTAAGCATTGGAGGTGAATTCAAACAATGGCTAGAATTTCAGGTGTTGACCTTCCCAAGGAAAAGAGAGTGCAGATTGGTCTGACTTATATCTATGGTATTGGTCGTCCGACTGCTGACAAGATTCTGGATGCTACCGGCATCAATCCGGATACCAGAGTGAAGGATTTGACAGAACAGGACGTTGCAAAACTGCGTGATTATATCGACCAGCATCTGACCGTTGAAGGCGACCTTCGTCGTGAAGTTGCTTTGAACATCAAGAGACTGGTAGAAATCGGCTGCTATCGTGGTGTCCGTCATAGAAAGGGTCTTCCGGTAAGAGGTCAGCGTACTAAGACAAACGCAAGAACCCGCAAAGGACCGGCTAAGACTATCGCTAACAAGAAGAAGTAAGGAGGGCGAATTCTTTTGGCACAGCAGAAGAAAAAGGTTACGACTGTACGCCGCCGCAGAGAGCGCAAGAATATCGAAAGCGGTGCAGTGCATATTCAGTCCACATTTAATAATACAATTGTGACGATTACCGACACACAGGGCAATGCCATTTCATGGGCATCCGCTGGCGGACTTGGTTTCCGTGGTTCGAGAAAGTCCACTCCGTTCGCTGCGCAGACAGCTGCTGAAACTGCTGCAAAGGCTGCAATGGAACATGGTCTGAAGACTGTTGAAGTTTACGTAAAAGGTCCGGGAAGTGGTCGTGAAGCTGCTATCCGTGCACTTCAGACTGTTGGTCTGGAAGTTCGCATGATTAAGGATGTTACACCAATTCCGCATAATGGTTGCCGTCCGCCTAAGAGACGCCGTGTCTAATTTGGAGGTGTATGTGTTATGGCAGTAAATAAAGACCCGATTTTGAAAAGATGCAGATACCTTGGTATCTCTCCCATGGTTATGGGGATTAACAAACAGTCCAACCGCAACCCCAACGCTAACAACCGTAAGAAGGTTTCTGAATACGGTACTCAGCTCAAGGAAAAGCAGAAGCTCAAGTTCATCTATGGCATGATGGAAAAGCCTTTCCGTCACTATTTTGAACTCGCTGAAAAGATGGAAGGCAAAGCCGGTGACAATCTGATTACTTTGCTGGAATCTCGTCTTGATAACGTTGCATTCCGTATGGGTATGGCACTGACCAGACGTGAAGCCAGACAGCTGGTAACTCATGGTCATTTCACTATCAATGGTAAGAGAGTAGATATTCCTTCTTATCGTGTATCTGTTGGCGATGTGATTGCCGTTGACGAAAAGAGCAGAACCAGTGCAAAGTTCAAGGATGTTGCAGAACAGACAAAGGGCAGAATTACTCCCACTTGGCTGGATGTCAACAGAGATGCTTTCTCCGCAACAGTCAACAGACTGCCGAATCCTTCGGACATTGATTACGAGACAGAAACACACCTGATTGTCGAGCTGTACTCCAAGTAATCCGTAATTGCTTGTGAGGGTGCACAATTCACGATACAAAGTAATTACGAAATAGGAGGGTTTATATGCTTGAAATTATTCAGAAGCCGGAAATTGTTCCCGAAGATTTAAGACCTGACGGAAAGTATGGCAAGTTTGTTCTCTCTCCACTGGAGCGAGGCTATGGCACAACCCTTGGCAACAGCCTCAGACGTGTACTTCTTTCTTCTATCCCTGGTGTTGCAGTCAATTTTGTAAAGATTGACGGAGTGCATCATGAGCTTTCCACAATTCCGGGTGTGAAAGAGGATGTGACAGAAATTATTCTGAGTCTCAAGGGGCTGACCGCAAAGCTCTACGGCGAAGGACCAAAGACACTGCTCATCAATGCAGAGGGCGAATGTGAGGTCACTGCAAGCGATATTGAAGCAGATTCTGAGGTTACAATTCTCAACCCCGGTATGCATATCGCTACTCTGGGGAAGGATGCAAAACTTCACATGGAGATTACCATTGACCGTGGCAGAGGCTATGTTTCTG
>OCVV012831785.1_pt1 | contig 17426 bp, 18 predicted proteins | sample 1539721 | NCBI WGS metagenome assembly OCVV01 (sample SAMN02144230, study PRJEB22623) | gut metagenome | biome: sheep rumen | host: Ovis aries | place: New Zealand | reverse complement strand
AAATGAAAAAAGGAGCAACATGAAGAGGGTTTTATTTTTGATCCACGATTTAGGGAAGGGCGGCGCGGAAAAGGTTCTGGTCAATCTCGTCAATCATATGGACCGCACGAAATTTGATATTAGCGTTACGGTTCTGTTCGGGGGCGGTGTAAATGAACGGTTTCTGGCTCCCGATATTCACTTCCGTGCGGTTTTTCCGAAAAATATTCCCGGAAACAGCAAGCTGATGAAACTGCTGACGCCGGAGCAGCTCCACAGGCTGTGCATAAGAGACACCTATGATATTGAGGTCTCTTATCTGGAAGGTCCCGCAGCGAGGATTATAAGTGGATGCACAAATGAAAATACAAGACTGGTATCGTGGATTCATGTAGAGCAGCACACCATCAAGAGGCTGTCGGCTTCCTTTCGAACCAGAAAAGAAGCCATCAGATGTTATCAGCGATTCGATCAGACGGTATGCGTCTCTCAATATGTGCATGACGATTTCTGCGGCTTGGTAAAGCTTCAAAACCCATGCACCGTTCTTTATAACACAGTGGAATCGGATAAAATTCTAAAATTTTCAACTGAAAAGGCACCGGAGCTGCTGGAAAACGGATGTGTTCGCCTGATAGCGGTCGGAACACTAAAACAGTCAAAGGGATACGACCGGTTGCTTCGTATTATCAAAAAATTAGCGGCGGAACAATATCCGGTTCACTTGTATGTCCTTGGCACAGGTCCACTTGAGAAGAAAATTCAGGAGCAGATAAAAGCGCTGAAATTAGAACAACATGTGTCGCTGTTGGGATACCATACAAATCCGTACCGCTATCTATCAAAATGCGACCTGTTTGTCTGTGCCAGCCATGCTGAAGGCTTCTCCACGGCTGCGACGGAGGCTTTGATTGTCGGCACGCCGGTCTGCACCGTTGAGGTTTCCGGCATGAAGGAGATGCTGGGAGAACACGATGAATATGGGGTTGTTACGGAAAATGATGAAAATGCGCTGTATCAGGGTATCAAGAGGCTGCTGGACGAGCCTGAATTACTGGAACATTACAAAAAACAGGCGAAGATCCGGGGAAAGGATTTTAATACAGAAGAAACGGTAAAGGCAGTAGAAGCGTTGCTGTTTGGCTTGTAAGGTAAGAATATGAATTTAATCAAAGAATTTGTATATCGTCTCCGAGGTGAATTTACAACGGAAAAATTGATTTCCATGGGGATGACGGTGGGGGATAACTTTAAGCGCCTAAATGGTGTGATTTTGGATCCTAGTCATTGTTGGTTGATCGACATTGGAAATAATGTTACCATGGCTCCGAGGGTTCATATTCTTTGCCATGATGCAAGCACAAAACCCTTTTTGAACTTTACAAAAATCGGACGTGTCTCTATCGGAGATAATGTGTTTATTGGTGCTGAATCCGTAGTTCTTCCCGGTATAAAAATTGGAAATAATGTTGTAATTGGCGCAAATAGCACTGTGACTCATAATATTCCCGATAACTCTGTTGCCGTAGGTTCGCCTGCCAGGGTGATCAGCACATTGGATGAGTATTTAAAAAAGGAAACAGATCAAATGTCTATTGCACCTTGCTATGGAGAAGAGTATACATTACGTAAACATGTCTCAATGGAGCTTCGAATGAAACAGAAAGATGAGTTATTGGGGAAGACAGGGTACATAGATTAATGGATATGGATAAAATTTCGATCATTGTCCCCTGCTATAATATAGAGACTTATATAGGGACAACGGTCAAAAGTATTTGCGCACAAACATATAATAATCTTGAAATTATACTTGTAGATGACGGCTCGAAGGATCGTACGTTAGATGTGCTGCGGCAATTACAGAAAGAGGATTCGCGCATTCGTGTTATTCACAAAGAAAACGGTGGAGTGACCAGCGCTCGAATCTGTGGGATAGAACAAGCAGCAGGTGAATGGATTGGTTTCGTAGATGGTGACGACTACATTGAACCGGAAATGTTTGGACATCTGCTGAACAATGCACTACAATATCATGCGGATATTTCGCACTGTGGATACCAAATGGTCTTTCCCGGCAGGGTGGATTTATATTATGGAACAGGACATCTTATTCAGCAGGACAAGAGAACTGGATTGCGAGATCTGCTGGAAGGATCAATGATCGAACCGGGGCTTGGGAATAAACTTTTCCGCAGGCGGTTGTTTAACGGCCTATTGAGGAAAACGCAGATAGATACTTCTATCAAGATCAATGAAGACTTATTGATGAATTTTTACTTGTTCCGGGAGTCGGATAAATCTGTCTTTGAAGATATCTGTTTTTATCACTACATGGTCAGAAAGGGATCTGCGGCTACTTCGAAAGTCAATCCCAATAAGCTGCTTGACCCGCTCAAGGTTACCAGAATTTTGATAAATGAAACTGCAGAGATTTCGGAATTACATAATATTTGTCTGAAAAGACTGACGAGACAGCTGATTGGTCTTGCTACAATGAGGTACGGCGCAGATAGATCCCTTATTTATCCATGCAGCAAAATGGCTCGCCGTGAGTTGAGGAGGATGCTTCCGCAGATTTTAAGCGGTTGCTTTTGCACCAGGAAGGACAAACTGTTTGCGTTATGGGCGGCAATTTGGCCGGCATCTTATAAAGAAATTCATACGGTATATGCAAGAATAACAGGAATAGATAAAAAATATGAGGTGTCCTGATGAGAACAGATATGGGTGAAATGGAATTAATCAGTGTAATAGTCCCCGTCTATAAAGTAGAGAAATATCTTGATCGCTGCATAAAATCAATTGCAGGACAAAGCTATCCAAAAATTGAGATTATTCTTGTTGACGATGGTTCTCCTGACAGTTGTCCGGCTATGTGTGATAATTGGGCGAAAAAGGACAGCCGTATCCGAGTGATCCATGAGCCGCACGGGGGGCCGTCTGATGCAAGAAATGCCGGACTCAAGCAGGCTGTGGGGCAGTACATCGGCTTTGTCGACTCAGATGACTGGATTGCCCCGGAAATGTATGAACGGCTACTAAATGCAATACATGCAGATCAGAGCGATATTGCGGCTTGTGCAGTTCAAATGGTTTGGGAAGATGATACGCCGAGTCGGATGCTGACCGAGCAGGCAAACTGCATTTTGGATCGCCAGGAAGCTCAGGAAGCTCTGCTGGCAGAGACACTGTTAAAGCAGCCTGTATGGTATAAGCTATATCGCCGTGAAACCATCTCAGGCATAGCTTTTGAAAAAGGAAAATATCATGAGGATGCATTCTGGAGTTATCAGGTTATAGGGAATGCCGGCCGAGTCAGCTTGATCGATTATACAGGATATTACTACCTGCAGCGCAGCGGAAGCATTATGGGAGAGGATTATTCATTAAAACGTCTGGATGCCATGGAGGCATATGGCAGACGGTATGAGTATATAAAGCAAAATTTTCCTGAATTGGAATGCCGCAGTCTTTGTGCTATTACGACAAGCTGTATTTATCATGGACAGATGGCATTGAGGTTTTTGCCAAAAGCGGAGCGCAGACAGGCGATGCAATATCTGAATGCAGTCAAAAGAAGATATCCTGTGAAACATAAGGATTATGCTGTGTTGAAATTTTCCCATCGGTTCTGGATAAGTTTGTCCAGAATTTCATTGCCCGGCGTTTGCAGATTGAAGAATTTGTTTGGAGTGGGACTATAGAGGGGAGATCATATGATTGTTTTTGCTTTGCCTTTGCGGTCGGAAAAAAGCTGCACGAATTGGAAAAAAGTAAGTGAACGATTTCATGCTACTGTAAGATCTATTTTTAATCAGGTCGGTACAGATTCATTTAAGTGCATTGTAGCATGTAATGAAATACCGGAGTTGCAAGAGGAATATGATGAGCGGTTAGAGTTCCTGCAATTAAAAATGCCGGTTCCTACGTGTTGGATTGAAATGGCTAGAGATAAGTTTTGGAAGTTAACAGTAATTGCTGTCAGGATCAGAGAAATCTTGGAGGAACAAGAAAACCCGGAAGATGGGATATATGTTATGCCGGTAGATGGGGATGACCTGTTAAATTGCCGTATAGCAGATTATTGTGAACGGCATCCGGATCAGCATGGATTTGTATCAAAAGATGGATATGTATGGGAAGAAGGAAAGCCATATATGAAAATCTATCCCGAGATGTATACATATTGCGGCAGTTGCAATATTATTAAAATGTATCGGGAGGATTTGCCTGAAAAAATACCCGCCGATCCGAGTCTCTGCCATGACAAAAAAACCGCAGCTTTTCTAAATGCTCGATATCCAATAAGATATGATCACAATATTATAGTTCAGAAATATGAGGAGATGGGAAGGCCGTTTTCCCTGCTGCCGTTTCGTTCGACTATTTATGTGAGGGAAACGAGTGAAAATATTTCTGTTCTGGCAGCTAAGGAACAAGGGGGAAACGAAGACAGAAGATTTCATCCGATTGCTTTTATCAAAAAAATGAACATATTCCAATATAAGGTAATCACGAAAAGGATCAAAAGAGAATTCGGAATGGATAAGAGCATGCCGGATGCTGTGAACAGATCTTGATTTGGTAATCGTTTGGGAATGATAGAATATGTAATTTACAACTTTATGGATGTGGGTTTATGAAAAAAGCGGGAATGGTTAAAGTTACAGTTTTTACCCCTACGTACAATCGAGCTTATATGATACATAATTTGTATCGGTCTCTTCAGCGACAGACGTTTACCGGGTTTGAGTGGCTGGTTATTGATGACGGATCTTCTGATCATACAGGAGAATTATTTCAGGAATGGTTAGAAGAGGAGAATTTTTTTTCCATTCGTTATTACAAGCAATCGAATGGCGGAAAATGCCGCGCAATCAACCGTGCGATTGACTTGGCGGAGGGTGAGCTCTTTTTTACCGTCGACTCTGACGACTATTTAACAGACGACGCCTTACAGAAAATAATAAACTGGGAAAGTCAGTTGCCTAAGGACCGTACTTTCTGCGGTGTAGCCGGAAACTTGGGTACGAGTCCGACCTTAACACCGAATCATATTTTTTCGGGAGGTTATTATGAAGGGACGTTGCTTGATAGATATAAGAATGTGGATGGAGAGCGCGCGATTGTACTATATACACGGGTGCATAAAAAATATAAATACCCTGAGTTTGACGGGGAGAATTTTATGACAGAAGCAGTTGTATATAACAGAATTGCTCACGACGGATACAAAATGCGGTTTTATAATGATATCATTTGGGTTTTTGAATACCGGGAGGATGGTCTGACCAAAGCGGGAAGTAAGATGTTTTTAGACAATCCGCACGGGTACGGTCTCTGGCTGAAAGAAAAAGCCGAATTTGAGCATATATCGATGATAGAAAAATTAAAGATGTATTATACATTTACCTGTGATTTGTCCAGCAGGTATCCCAGCAAAACAATAGCAGAATGTATCGGTGCCCCGCTGCTGCTCATCCTGTTTTTCAATATCACACATAAAAGTATACAGCTACTGAGAAAGCGAGAAAAATGAAATTATTAGACCGGGCATTCGCCAGCTTTCAGGCAAGAGCCATTCAGCCTTTTCTGCAGAAGCACTTTGAACAGAGTCGGTATGGCAGAAGGATAGCGCAGTACAAAAATAAATATCGGGGCAGACGCTGCTTTCTGGTCGGAAACGGTCCGAGCCTCAAAGCGGAAGATTTGACCATGCTCCATTGCCGGGGAGAAATCACGTTTGCATTCAATCGCGTTTATAACATATTTGAACATACGCCCTGGCGTCCGACTTTCTATATTTCCCAAGATGAGAAAATGTTAAAGGGATGCGCGGATGTGGTGGATTTGCTGGAACTGCCGGCAAAATTTATACCAATACAACTGCACTGGTATCATGATATACACATCCGCAATGCAATTTATTTCAATTTGAACTGGAAGGAGATCGAAGATCCGAAAAAAATTCTGTTCAGTGACGATGCGGCGCACGAACTGTATTGTGCGAGCACGGTCATGTATACTGCTGCGCAGTTGGCCGCATATATGGGATTTCAGGAAATATACCTGATTGGCGTAGATCATCATTTTCATATCAGTCAGAACAATCAGGGTGAAATTGTTGTGGACAACAATGTGAAGGATTACTTTTCTGAAAAATATAATACAGATAAAGAGAACCTCTATATTCCGAATACAGAGAGGAGCACCCTTACATACGAAGCGATGAAGGAGCAGTGCAGCAGACGAGGTATATCCGTTTTCAATGCAACACGCGGCGGAAGGCTGGAAGTATTCCCGCGTGTAAATTTTGAAGAATTGTTTTGAAATTACCGGAAGGACATAAGGCCTATGAAAAGGAACAAAGTGCTCGGCATTATTATAGGCACAGCATTCATTGCAGTTGTTTGTGTCTGCGTCTATTCTTTTTTTATCGCGAAGACATCGCAGGGGAATCGTTATCGGGACGTGACGTGGAATACAGAAGTGAATTTCACAGCCGGCGACTGCGATTCGGCTGATTACAGCGGATGGTGTCCGCATAATTTACAGTATGATCCCACAAGAGGCAAATTTGTGTATTTACAATGCCATAGAAACGGTCATATGGGGGGATTTTCTCAAATGACTTTGTGCTATCTTGATCCTCATAACCCTTTGGACTATACAGAACTGAATTGCCCATATTATGTGGGACTGGGTGCTCTGTTGGTCACAGAAAATGGCACATGGTATATCTGGACAGACAGCATGAGATATACCAGTACAGACGGAGGAGAGACATGGAGAGAGGATGCCTTAAAGACACCGCTCTCCACAAGATATGGAGTTTATGACATAGACGGCGTCTTTTACATGGGAGATGACAGTGATCGCGAGGGTGCCTACTGGGTTTCGGTGGATTATGGTTTGACATGGGAGTCAGGGAGCTTTGGAGTAAGCTATAAAGATTGTGAAGCATCGTTCTGCAAATTTCAGGATAACATCTATGCTTTTTTGAGGACAAATACAACGGATTATGCCTGCATTCTGAAGCTGACAGAAAACGGGTGGCACTGCGTCAGCAATGATGACTTGTTGGCATATCACTCCGACTGCAGTCCGGTAGCTTTTGATGATTGTATTGCGATCGCACATATCAGCCGAAAGGACTGCCATCTGTACTACACTATTTGGGACGGCGACAGTAATTTCATTACGACAGATTTGGGACAGATTGAGTCTGATATCGCAACGCAATATGACTTTCATTGTCCGACACTTTCATTTGGTGATGGGTATGCCTGCATTGCGTTTATGATGCATACGTATGGCACAGCAAACATAACATCATATGCTTATGCACAGAACAATTGGATCATCGGAACCTATGAGCCGAAAGAATTGCTGACCTGCGAAATACATACGGACTCGGATGATATTTTGAAACAGATGACTGCCGCATACCCGGAACGTGCAGAAATCAATGCGAATCCGGTGGTACAAAAGCAGCTCGAGAACAGCAATGCATTTGGCGTGAGTCTATACGATCCGGAAAACAACTGGAAAACCGGTGCATTGTCTTCCGGTGACAATACCTTGGTAACAGTGATGAACGGACACGCAGTTCTTTACAGCACAAAAGCTATTGCGGAAGACGCACAAAAAATTACAGTTGATTATATTATGCAGCATCAGCCATACAGTGTAATAGAATATCATGACAGTACATATATGTGCGTTCAGGAAAAACCGGCCATGATGATGAGCCTGCAGCGTAAAAATTCTGTCATTGAGAGCACGGCGGTTATCGATTGTCTGCCGACAAATGAGCCAACCAAAGTACTTTATATTCCGGCTCATTCATCGGCTGAAATAACAGGCGGTCTGCGTCATGCAGAGATAGCATACAAGAATCATAAGAATTAAATTGGGCTAGAGGATGTTTTTATGCGTGAAAGAGGCCAGTTAAAAATCGGAATTTTATTGAATTATGTCAATATGGGCATTGGAAATTTAATTCCCGTTTTTTATACACCGATTATGCTGTCCCTGCTGGGACAGAACGAATATGGATTATATAAGCTCTCAAGCAATGTGACAAGCTACCTGTCGCTGGCATCATTGGGTTTAGGATCTGCAATCACCCGTTATCTGCTCAAAGCAAAAACGGAGGAAGGAAAGAAGGCGGAAGAAAAATATTTTGGCCTGTTTGTTCTTATCTTTCAGATTATTGCAGTTGCTTCTTTCGTGATCGGTCTGGTTCTGGCATGCAATTTGGGCATTTGGTACAGCGATGCATTAACGGCAGCCGAGCTTTCCAGAATGAAGATTCTGGTATTTCTGCTTACCTGCAACACGGCACTTAGTTTTTCGCTGTCGCCATATGTGTCTGTTGTCAGCGCGCATGAAAAATTTTTGTTTTTGCAGTGCATGAATATTATCTCCACGTGCCTGGGGCCTGCTGTCAATTTAATTGTGCTGTTAATGGGATATGCCTCCATCGGAATGGCAGGTTCGACTTTGGCACTGGGAGTCATTACCAGATTCTTTTATTTTGTATATGTGCGTAAGTGTATGCATTTCAAACCGTGTTACCGGGGACTGCCGCTCCATCAGCTGAAGGAGATTATGATCTTTTCATTCTGGATTTTTGTGGCCAATGTTGTTGGACAGCTCTATAATTCTACCGACACAATCATGATCGGGGCGGTCCCTGCACTTGCGACAACGGGCGTAGCGGTTTACAATGTTGGGGGATTATTTAATAACGTTGTATTCAGTTTAGCAACCGGCATATCAGCTTTGCTGGCGCCGAAAACAAATCGGATGGTGTTTGCCGGTTCGTCTCCGACAGAATTAACCGATTTAGCAATCAAGGTGGGACGACTGCAGGGATATATCATTATCCTGATTGTCACAGGGTTTATTGCATTTGGCAGACCGTTTGTCCGCTTTTACGCAGGGGCAGATTATTCGGATGCTTACTGGGTTGCGGTTCTGATGATGGTGCCCAATATGATTCCGCTTGTTCAAAGTGTTTGTCTCAACATCATTGTAGCGCAGAACAAACACCGCTTTCGATCTCTGGTATACCTGGGCATTGCGATTGCCAATGTGATTGGCACATGGTTTTTGATGCGTACACCGTTGGGGATTGTCGGCGCGGCTCTCATGACAGGTGCGGCATTGATGATCGGACAGGGCTTCATAATGAACTGGTACTATTGGAAGAAAACCGGACTTGAAATCAGGCGTTTTTGGAAAGAAGTTGGAAAATTGTATATTATTCCAATTTGTATGTGCGTCGCTGCGCTGCTCCTGAGCGGGTGGATTAACTTTTACAATGTTCCGATCATGTTAACAGGAATCGCGGTTTATACACTGATTTACTGTGCTCTGAACTGGCATTTCACAATGAATACATATGAGAAAAATCTGTTTCTTGAGCCGGTTCAAAAAATAGCTGCCAAAATACAAAAGCAATTATAGCAGAATACTTGGAGGAGAATAACATGAAAATTATCGGTATGATTCCTGCCCGCGGCGGGTCTACACGGTTTAACAACAAACCACTTGCTTCCATTTGCGGGAGACCGATGGTCTACTGGGTTTGGAAGCACAGCAAAGAAGTTTCGGCATTTGAAGAGGTGTATATTGCGACTGACAGTGAGGAGATCCGGTCTGCGGCAGAAGCTTTTGGTGCGCAGGTTATTATGACATCCCCTGACTGCGAGACAGCTACCGAACGTCTATATGAAGTTTCTCAAAAAATAGAGGCGGATCTGTATGTTATGATAAACGGAGATGAGCCGCTGGTTATGGCTGATGATATTGTAAAGTGCATTCCGGACACGCTTCCGGAAGATGGATTCTATGTCTCTAATCTTATGACGGATTTTTCCAATCCGGTAGAGGTCGTGGATCCGACCAATTTGAAAATTGTCACCAATAAGGACGGCATCTGTCTGTTTATTTCGCGTGCGCCGATTCCCTTCCCCAAGGGGGAAATGAATTATGCCTATCAGAAGTTTGTGGGGGTCGGTGCATTTACACACGGCGCATTGGAATATTATCATGAAACGCCGCGCGGTCCGGTTGAAAAGATAGAGGAAAATGATTCTTTTCGGTTTATTGAAAACCGCAGGGACTGTTATTATATCAACGCGCACTGCAAGACGCTTTCGGTTGATACACCGAAGGATCGCGTGCAGGTAGAGCGTTATATGATCGAACACGGTTTGACTGAATAATCACGATGCAAAAGAGAAATACAACAATAGATTTTTTTAAATATATTGCTTCCCTTCTGGTTGTTGGGATTCATACAGCTCTGTTCTCCGATGTAAATGATACCGTATATTTTGTTGTCGTTCAGATCGTTTGCAGAATGGCAGTCCCTTTCTTTGCGATTTGTACAGGGTATTTTCTGGCACGCAAGTTAAAAAAAGGAGAACTGCTCAGAGATGAAAACAGCAAACGAATATTCTATAATCAGTGGAAAAAGCTAATTGCATTGTATATCGTTTGGACGATTGTTTATTTGTTCTATTCCATCCCGGGATGGATCAACATTGGCTGGTTTTCATGGCATGCATTTTTAGATTACGGCATTGCTTCCATTTTTGTTGGTTCGCATTATCATCTGTGGTATTTGTTGAGCGCTATTTATGCACTGCCTGTGCTGTATTTTCTCGTACGGTTTGTCAGCTTAAAATATTTCATGCCGATTGCCGGCCTCCTGTGGTGTTTCAAGGCATTGATGTACGGATACCGTACTTGGGTGCCGCCTCAGGTTGCTGAGATGTTTACCCTGATGGATAAAGTCAGCGGCATTAGGGACGCGGTTTTCTGCATAGTTCCTCTGATGCTGGCCGGTGTATCGATTGGCATAAACAAGTCCAAAACGAGAAGACATGATTTAGCGGGATTTTGCATCTCCTTTGTACTTTTGATGATCGAGGCATTCAGCTTGCGATATGGAAACCGGACAGATGTTTCATTTATCGTGTTTACGCTTCCATCGGCATATTTCCTGTTCCGGTTGATTTTAGTCAGCCATATTCGTTTGAACAGCCATGTATGTAAGATCTGCGGAGCGGTAAGCCTGTTTGTATATTGCATTCATCCAATGATAGCGGAAATGACAGATACACAAATACATCACACAATCCTTCACTTTATTGTTGTTGCTGTAATCGCCACAGGAACTGGACTGTTATACGAAGAGGGAAAACAAAGAATTGGGAAACGAAAGGATAGATGAATACAAATGTTTAGTTTGATTGCAGGCCCCTGCGTTATTGAGTCCGAGGAGATGGTGCTTTCCATCGCCGGCTATATGAAAGAACTCACAGAGGAACTCAACATTCCATATACATTTAAGGCATCTTTTGATAAGGCAAACCGCACCTCTATCAGCAGCTTTCGCGGCCCGGGGATTGACCGTGGACTGGAGATCCTGCAAAAGGTAAAGGATATCTATCATCTGCCGATCTGTACCGATATTCATGAGGCATGGCAGGCTGAACCGGCTGCGCAGGTGGCGGATATCCTTCAGATCCCCGCATTTCTCTGTCGTCAGACAGATCTTCTCGTGGCTGCTGCAAAAACCGGGAAATGTATCAATATAAAAAAGGCACAGTTCCTTGCACCGTGGGATATGAAAAATTGCCTTGAAAAGGTCAGACAGGCCGGAAATGATAACGTTATGCTTTGTGAGCGCGGAACGAGTTTTGGATACAACACATTGGTGGTTGACATGACCGGCCTGCGTGTGATGAAGGAGTTTGGCGTTCCGGTCATCTTTGATGCCACGCATAGTGTTCAAAAGCCCGGCGGAAATGGGACAAGCACAGGCGGAAACCGGCAGTATGTGGAGTATCTTGCAAAGGCGGCAATCGCTGTTGGTGCAGATGGACTCTTTATGGAAACACATCCCGACCCTGACAATGCAAAATCGGATGGTCCCAATATGGTGCCGCTGGGAGAGATGAGTGCGTTGCTGAAAAGGCTGCAGAAGGTTTATGAGGCGGTTCAGTAAAATGAAAAAACTACCCGAAATAAGCATCATTGTTCCAGCCTATCATGCGGAAAAATATTTGAAAAAATGTATAGACAGCATCTTAGGGCAGACCCATAAAGATTTTGAGCTTTTGCTGATTGATGACGGAAGCAAAGACGCATCCGGAAATATCTGTGATGAGTATGCCCGACAGGATAGAAGAATAAAAGTCATTCATAAGAAAAATGAAGGAGTTTCTGCAGCGCGAAATACCGGGATACAAAATGCGAAAGGGAAATATCTGATGTTTTGTGACTCGGATGATCATGTTGCCGACACTTGGTGCGAGACTTTGTACAATCAAATATGTCTGCATCCGTATGCGCTTGTGGTTTCAGATGTTGCAAGGGTCAAGGAAGGAGATACGGCCGCAGACAGATACCACGATGCAGTGCATGTGACAGAACTCAGTGATTTTCAATTATACAAAAAGGGCATTTCAGCGTACACCGTTAACAAAATTTACAGTCACAATATGATCGCAGAGCATGGATTGCAATTTGATGAAGCATGCAGTTTTTCGGAAGATGCTGCATTTAATTCTGAGTATTGTCAATATTGTGAAAAAATCATTTATATTGACAGACCGCTTTATTTCTATGTTCAGCGAGAAGGCAGTATAATGAATCGTTATTACCCCGATCTGTTCCGCCTGCATCTGCTGCCGTTTCGCTGCAGGCTCCCTCTTATGCAGGGACATGAACTGACAGAATACTGTGATATCTGGTTATATCAATTCTGCCAGCTGTTTTCTAATGTGTTCGATGAGAGAAATAATATGTCTCTTGTGAAGAAACTGCAGTACAATCAGGAAATGATGAATACAAAAGAATTCAAATTCTGCATGGAACACGCGTCGGGCAAGAATGAAAATCCCGTTTTCATGAAATTGCTGAGGATGCATCATTACTATTTGGTATGGCTTTTCGAAAAAATGGTGCAGATGAAAAAAGGAATACACAGAGGATGACAATGAAAGGTGATTTTAATTATCTTAATGAGGCAAGAACGGTATTCGACAAAGAGATTCTGGCATTGCAGAAAACAAAAGATGCCCTTGGCACGGACTTTGAAACGATTTTGAAGCTGATACTGCGGTGCAAGGGAAAGGTTATTGTCACGGGTATAGGGAAAACCGGACATATCGGAAGCAAAATGGCAGCCACGTTTGCAAGCCTGGGTACGCCGTCCTTTTTTATGCATCCCGCAGAAGCCATGCATGGAGATCTCGGCATGGCGGATGCAAATGACATTGTGCTTTTGATGAGTCACAGCGGCGAGAGCGAAGAGGTCATTCGCTTGATGCCTGTATTGCATGAGATTGGATGCGTGACTATTGCCATTACAGGAAATGAACGGTCAACGCTTTCGAAGGAATGCGAGTACCGTTTTATCTTCCCTGAGCTTGAGGAGGCATGCTATATGCATCTGGCACCTACCTCCAGCACGACAGCCTTGCTGGTGCTGGGAGATGCCCTTGCAGTGGTTGCATCCCGAGCCCGCAATTATACAGAAGAAGATTTCAGTTTGCATCATCCGGCGGGAGCGCTTGGGAAAAAATTGCTCGTGAAGGTCAAGGATGTAATGCATTCCGGAGAGGAAAATGCCGTGGTTTTGGAAGGAAATACGCTTCACAAAGCAATTGCCGAGATGAGCGGCAAGGGGCTGAGCATGGTAACGATTGTTGATTCCGAACATCATTTGAAGGGGATTATTACGGACGGTGATCTTCGCCGCATGCTGGAACGTCAGGCTGATGTGTATCACGAGTGTGTGGATGATGTCATGACAAAGGAACCCAAGTGGATTGATTACCGGGAGATGGCGGTGAATGCTCTTGAAATCATGAACCATAAAAAAATTACCTGTATGCCCGTTGTCGATGAACGCGATCGCGTAGTAGGATCTATTTTGCTGCAGGATATTGTTAAGGCAGGAATTGTGCAATGAAAACAAAATTGTTGATTATGGATGTTGACGGCACATTGACAGACGGGAAAATTTACATCGGACCTGATGGCGAATGTATGAAGGCTTTTGATGTCAAAGACGGGTACGGAATTGTTGTATCTGAGAAGAAAGGCATTGTGCCGGTCATCATTACCGGACGGCAATCACAGATTGTCGCACAACGTGCAAAAGAATTACATATCGAGGAATTATACCAGGGCGTTGAAGATAAGCTGTCGAAGCTGAAAGAAGTTGCTGAGAGATATCACGCTGCGGCGGATGAGATTGCCTATATTGGTGATGATCTGAATGATTTGGCCTGCATAGAGTACTGCGGCATTACAGCATGCCCGCAGAATGCCATTGCAGAAGTAAAAAACCGGGCAGACTATGTGTGCCTGAATGAAGGCGGGCATGGGGCTGTCAGAGAATTTATCGGGTATATCTTGCAATTACCCTGATTCGCGGAATTGTTCGTTCGCCTGAGAAAATAAATGTAAATCCCGCGGATGCTTGTTATATGCAAAAAAAGAGTTGATATGGATTGCCGCTGGTACACAGCTGCGCTTTTTTCACAGTCGGGAAGCGGCATTGCCTTAAATCACCGAAGCAAAGGAGGAACCCGTATGAAGTGGTTCAAAAAGGCGCTTCCGCTTTTCCTGCTGCTGGCACTGCTGCTGCCTGCCATTGCGGGCTGCACATCGGCAGGGAGCACAGGAATGCAGGGAGATACCCCTGCCGTCACAGCGGCAGATGGGCAGAGCAGCAGAGATGCGCGTGCGGATGACGCACAGGTCAGCGGAGCAGATGCGCAAAAAGCCGACCCCGGTCACACGGGCAGCGATGCAGACAAAATCGAGGAAACCGGAACCTATACCTCGAAGGAGGAGGTCGCCGCCTATCTGCATACATACGGCCATCTGCCGGACAATTTTATCACAAAAAAGCAGGCAAAAGCGCTCGGCTGGGTCAGCTCGGAGGGCAATCTCGGCGAGGTCGCGCCGGGCAAGAGCATCGGCGGAGATTATTTCGGAAATTTTGAAGGAAATCTGCCGGAAAAGAAGGGCAGAGAATATCACGAATGCGACATCGACAGCTCGGGCGGTTATCGCGGCGCAAAGCGCATTGTTTTTTCCAACGACGGTTTGATTTACTATACAGAGGATCACTATAAAACCTTTGTGCTGCTCTATGGAGAGGAGTGAGGGCAGATGACAATCACACTGGATGCCCGACGGATGGGACGGGAACAGGTGCATTCCTATTTGACAAAAATGCTGTCCCTGCCGGATTATTACGGCTGCAATCTGGATGCGCTGTATGACTGTCTGACAGAGCTGCCGGAGACACACCTTGTGCTGACACACTGGTATGAGGCGGACGAGGGATTTTCGGATGTCTATCGGGTTTTGCTCGCCGCACAGAGAAGCAATCCGTCTCTGCGCATCGAGCTGGAGGAGCTTTAGAACAAAAGCGTATGCCTGCATGCAGCACATGCAGGCATATTTTTCGCACAATTTGCCGTAAAGACCGGCTGCATTTGCGGGGAAATGAAGTTTTTTGCACATCTTCAAAAAGATTTTCTTACATGAGGACTTCAAAAGTGATACAATAAAATCGGAACTATGATGACTGGCAGGAGCAGAACAACTGCACTGTCTGTGAAAAGCATCGGACAGGAGGCTTGCAGATGATGTATCAGGCAGGAGATTTGATTATGTATGGAACCACCGGCGTGTGCCGCGTGGAGGGCATCGGACTGCCGGATGCGATCCCGGATGACGGAACACAATACTATAAGCTGAAACCGGTTTATGACACGGAAGTCATTTATACACCTGTCACCACAAAGGCGTTTATGCGTCCGGTTATGACAAAGGAGCAGGCAGAAAAACTGATTGACCGCATTCCGGAAATCCCGGAGGATGTGTGCAGCGGCTGTGATATGAAAATGCTCAGTGAGCGCTATCGTGCCTGCCTGAGCACACATGAGAATGACGATTTGATTCGTCTGATTAAAAGCGTTTATTTGAAGAATGAACGTTCGCTGCGTGCAGGACGGCATATGGGACAGATCGACCAGCAGTACATGAAGCGTGCAGAAAAGCTGCTGTACGGCGAGCTGGCCGTGGCGCTGGGGATGGAGTATGACCGTGTGCAGCCGTACATCAAAAAACGTGTCACGGAGCTGGAAAAACAGAAATCAGCAGCAGAAAGCCAAACGTGAACAAAACCGCAGGGAAGCGAGCCCTGCGGTCTTTTTTCGCAAAAAAGCGAAGCGGACAGCCCCGCTTCGCAGGAAGATTCAAATGGGATATTTCCGGAACAGACTGGGAGAAATGCCGACATTTTTCTGAAAGCCGTGGATAAAATTCTCCTCGCTGTTGTAGCCGATCTGATAGGCGATTTCCTTGACGGTCAGCTGGGTTGAGGTGAGCAGATATTTCGCGCGGTCCAGCCGCCGGAGCACAATATATTCGTACGGCGAATAGCCCGTATGCCGCTTAAACCGGCGCGAAAAATGGGACGGACTGAGGTTGACTGCACCTGCGACCATCGAAACGCTGATCTGTTCATACAGGTGCTCGTTCATGTAGTGAATTGCCTGCGTGATCGGGCTGTCCGCACTTTTTACCGGGTCGGAATCCTCCAGCAAGAGCAGGCACAGCACGCGGTGCAGCAGCTGAGAACACGCGGCTTCACGCAATGGCTGACCGGAGGCGCAGCTGCTGAGCAGAACATCCAGCTGCCGCAGGATTTCCGCAAAGGAGGTCGGCGCAAACACATGCCGCTCACCGCGCGCCTGAATAATCCGGCGGTAAAAACCGCGCGCATTCAGCCCGTTGAACAGCAGCCAGGTAAATTCCAGACCGTCCGAGCCGCGATAGCGATACGGCTCCCGGCAGTCAAACAAAACCACCTGACCGGACGCGGCGAGCGTCGGATTGCCGTTGATGTTCAGCTCCAGCGCGCCGTCCTGTACGGCAAACAGCATGATATTGAGGTTGTGATCGCCCTGCATAGCAATTTCGGACTGATTTCCAAACGCGTAATCGCGGCTGCAGAAATAATGCCCGCAGCGTGTCGGATAATAAAAAAGCTCCTGTGCCAGCGCAGACGGCGTAAAAAAGTACCGTTCGGAGGTCTGATGCACACCAGTTTCCGGAATCAGCATATTCCCATCCCACCTTTGCTTCTATGGTAACAGGGCAGCGCGGCTTTTTCAAGAGCAGAGAGCACGATATCGCAGTTATTTGGCACAACGTATCATTGGCAGGGCGAAAAAACCGGACTATAATAAAACCAGAAAAGACAGGTCGCCGCAGGGCGAGCAAACAACAGATAAGGAGGATACATCATGAAAATTGCATTTGACGTAGACGTTCTTGCGAAGCAGATGAGCATCAACGACATGGTGCACAAGGTAGCGGACTGGGGCTACAAGTAC
>OCVV012822938.1_pt1 | contig 17426 bp, 17 predicted proteins | sample 1539721 | NCBI WGS metagenome assembly OCVV01 (sample SAMN02144230, study PRJEB22623) | gut metagenome | biome: sheep rumen | host: Ovis aries | place: New Zealand | reverse complement strand
TCCTTTGATACCATCTTCCCCGCAAGTCCATGGTTCCATACGCCTGACCAAAGCCGGATTGCCTTTGCATGAAGCTGCCGCAGCACAACCTGCGTGCGCTTGTTCAGCGTTATGATTCCGCATCGGGAAGGATCCTCAAATCAAGACAAAAAAGTCCCGCAGCGGCATGCCGTTAAACGAACAATACCGTTGTGGGACCGTTTTGTTTGTATTTCATTCACCAGTCGGAACACACCGTATCCGGCATTTATTCCTGCTCCAGTTCACGAATGCGGTCGCGCAGCTCGGCTGCAAGCTCAAATTCAAGCATTTTTGCAGCTTCCTTCATCTGCCTGCGCAGACTTGCAATCTGCTGCAGCCGCTGTGTTTTGTTGAGCTTCTTTCGGCTGACAACTGCGCCGACCTCAGTCGCAGGTGCGGAAATTTCAATGACATCGCGCACCTGTTTGACGATGGTTTTCGGAACAATCCCGTGCTCCTCGTTAAACTGCTGCTGAATCGTTCGGCGGCGTTCTGTCTCATGCATTGCGCGGGCCATGGACGGTGTGACAGCATCGGCGTACAGCACCACTTCGCCGTTTGCATTGCGCGCAGCGCGTCCGATTGTCTGTACGAGCGATGTCTCCGAGCGGAGAAATCCTTCCTTATCGGCATCCAGAATGGCGACCAGAGAGACTTCCGGCAAATCGAGACCCTCGCGCAGCAGATTGATGCCCACGAGGACGTCATACAGCCCCAGCCGCAGGTCACGAATCAGCTCCATGCGTTCGATTGTCTTGACATCGTGATGCAGATACCGCACGCGGATGCCCGCATCTTCGAGGTAAGAGGTCAAATCCTCTGCCATCTTCTTGGTCAGGGTCGTGACAAGCACACGCTCTTTTCGTGCCGCGCGCGTGTTGATTTCGCCGATTAAATCGTCAATCTGTCCTTCAATGGGGCGCACCTCGACCTTCGGGTCGAGCAGACCGGTCGGACGAATGAGCTGCTCGACAATCTGGCTGGAACGGCTCTTTTCATAATCTGACGGCGTTGCGCTGACATAAATAACCTGATGAATGCGCTCCTGAAATTCGTCAAAATTCAGCGGACGGTTGTCGAGTGCGGACGGCAGGCGGAAGCCATTGTCAATCAGGCTCTTTTTGCGCGCATAGTCTCCGTGAAACATCGCGCGGACCTGCGGCAGTGTGACATGCGACTCGTCGATAATCATGAGAAAATCCTTGGGGAAATAATCGAGCAGCGTAAACGGTGCTGTGCCCGGCTTTCGTCCGGAAATCACGCGGGAATAGTTCTCTATTCCGCTGCAAAAACCGATTTCCTGCATCATTTCCATGTCATAGCGCGTGCGCTGACCGATGCGCTGCGCCTCGACAAGCTTGTCATGTTCCTCAAACCATTTGATGCGTTCCTCGAGTTCGCGTTCAATCTCCTTGAGCGCGGTCTCCATCTTGTCCCGCGAGGCAACATAATGCGACGCAGGATAAATCGCCGCGTGCTGTACGTCGCGCGTGCGTGCTCCGGTCAGCGGATTGATTTCGCTGATGCGGTCGATTTCATCCCCGAAAAACTCAATACGGTATGCAAAGGAATCGGTATAAACCGGCCAGATTTCGACCGTATCACCGCGCACGCGGAAACGATTGCGCTCAAACGCGATATCATTGCGCTCGTATTGAATCTCAATCAATTTTCTGGTCAGCGCGTCGCGTTCCACTTCCATGCCCGGGCGAAGAGAAATGACCATATTTTTGTAGTCAATCGGGTCGCCGAGCGAATAGATGCAGGAAACAGACGCGACAATAATCACATCCTCCCGTTCAAACAGCGAAGATGTCGCGGAATGGCGCAAACGCTCAATTTCTTCATTGATTGCGGAATCCTTTTCGATATAGGTATCTGTCGAAGCAATATACGCTTCCGGCTGATAGTAGTCATAGTACGAGACGAAAAACTCCACTGCGTTGTTCGGAAAAAATTCGCGCAGCTCTGAGCACAGCTGTGCCGCCAGCGTCTTATTGTGTGCCAGCACCAGCGTAGGCTTCTGCACAGCCTGAATAATATTGGCCATGGTAAACGTCTTACCTGAGCCGGTGACGCCCAACAGCGTCTGCTCCGGAAATCCGAGCGCGACACCCTGCGCGAGCTTTTCAATCGCCTGCGGCTGATCGCCCGCCGGCTTGTACGGGGAAACAACCTCAAATTTCGGCATGTACAGCACCTCCTGTGCGCTCTATTATAGAGCAAATCGCACGCGAACGCAAGAACAAACGTTCGTTTTCCTCATTAAATACGCAGAGAGTGACTGGACTGGAGGGAAATCCATCTTCTCTCCGCAACGATAATGTGATCGACGAGCATGACGTCGATGCGCCGCAGGAGTTCGCGCAGACGAGAGGTCTCCAAAATATCGGCGCGAGAGGGCTGACACGCCCCGCGCGGATGATTGTGCGCCAATACAACATTGGCCGCGTTGTGCTGCAGTACGACTGTCAGCAGCTTGCGCTCGTTAACCCGCACAGCATTTGCGCTGCCCTGTCCGATTTCACAAATTCGGATGAGACGGCATTTGTTGTCGAGCAGAACCGCCGCCGCGGTTTCATGCGGCTTATCTGCAAAATAGCCGATCAGCATTTCTCCCAAAAGTTCGGAGGAATTATAACACGCGCCGCTTACTTTCGACAGCTGATAACGCCGAAATACCGGCGGCAGCAGATGCAGCAGTGCGGCGACTGCCTCTCCCGCGCCCGAAACTCTCTGGATATCGACGGGAGATGCCTCGAGCACCCCTGCCAGCGAACCAAACTCCTCGATCAGTCGATGCGCGAGCGGATTGACATCGCCTCGCGGAACTGCATAATACAGCAAAAGCTCCAATACCTCATGGTCAGCGAAATTGTCCAGTCCGTGCTCCAGAAAACGCCTGCGCATGCGTGCGCGGTGTTTCTGATGAATTTCTCCCGCCATTGTTTTCCCCCTTTGAACGATGAAGCAGCATCCGTACACACTGTCAGTCTTTCTTTTCCCCCGGACCTGATACAGCAGCGCAGCCGCAGGACAAATGTCCTGCCCGAAAATGCGAAAAAAACGGTTTTCTCACGACACGACCTTCACGGCATGCGGCGCGTGGATGCGGGATGCCGCCCGCTCCAGCACATCTGCGAGAAATCGGCTGTCTTTGATCTCAGGATACGGCGTGACAGGGCGCGGCGCGCCGTCGTGACTGCGCAGCGATTTTCCCATCCAGATGACATCGCGCCACCTTCCGAATTTATACATACTGTTTTGATATGTCCCCATGCGCTCAAAGCCCATCGCCAGATGGAACGCCATGCTGCGCGGATTCGGACAGGTAATGCCGACATAAATGCTGTAATAGCCCTGACTGGAAAGAATTTCAAACAGTGCACCGTACAGTGCAGAGGCAACGCCGCGGCGCTGATAGCCCATGCGTGTGTAGATGGAAGTCTCGCACGACCACTGATACGCAGCCCGTGTCCGGTGCGGCGAGGCATAACCATAGCCGACAATCTGACCGTCTATTTCACAGCACAGCCACGGCAATTTAGCCGTAAAGGTGCGAATGCGGCCGGTAAACTCCTCCAGGCTCGGCGGATCATATTCACTTGTTACTGTCGTGTGCAGAACATACGGCGTATACAGCGCCAGCATTTCCGCGGCGTCCGCTTCCACAGCGGGACGGATAATCATATTGTTCAATCTGAAAACTTCCTTATGCCCATATCAATATCGTGCAGATACACGGTTTCCTTTTGTATTATAGCATCAAACATATCGAAGTAAAAGACCCATTGCCGCCGGCGAATGTCAAAATCACACCGCTGATCTGTTCCTCTTTTGGTGAAAATGAAACACTATTTGCTTCCTGTTCCCGAAATACGGCGCGGTGTATCCCGCACCGTGGCTTTATCGCTGAACCGCATTCAGCCGTTTTCTTCGTTTCTTCCAGTCCGGCATATATTCTGTCATCAGCTCCCAGAAACGAGCGCTGTGATTCGGTACAAGCAGATGAACCAGCTCGTGCAGGACGGTATAGGAGATGCATTCGGTCGGATATTCGATGAGCGCAAGACTCAGCCAGATTCTTTTCGCCCGATGATTGCACGTGCCCCACTTTGTCTTCATCCGTTTGATATGCCATTCCGGCGGCAAAACGCCGAGTTTCGACGACCATTCCGGTATCATGCCAGACAGAATCGCGTGCAGCTGCTCCCGCTGCCATTTTCGCAGGATGGCTTCACGCTGTTCCGCCGTGCTGTTCAAAGGCGCGGTTAAAATCAGCCGATTATCTTCCCGCTCCATGCCGCACGACCTCTTTTTTTCTGTCTCCCTCACCTCAAGCACACAGGGAGCGCCCAGCAGAAAAATGGTATCGCCGGACAGATACGTATGCTGCGGATACCGTTCCCGCACTTTTTTCTGCTGTGCGGCAATCCAGTCCATGTGACGGAAAAGAAAGGCTTCAATCACCTGACTGCCTGTTCGCAGCGGAACGGTAATTTTTACATGCCCGTCAGGCGCCTTGACATAGATGTTCATGGAACGGATTTTTTTGTATTCCACATCGACCGGTATGCCGTTCACCGTCAGCTGACTCATGCTTTCCTCCTCTTTTCCGACCTGACTTTGCAGCCGTTTTCCGTCACTCCTCATGCAGCTCCCCTGCTCTGCCCGACCGATGAGGCAGCTTTAGAACAAACGCCATTCCGGACGCAGCAAGCGGGATGGCACTGATGCAACCCAGTCCGGCAATTCCGGAAAACAGGAACACCTGATACAGTGCCTTGGAATTGAGGAAATACGCAAAGGAATACCCCCACCAGCACACAATGTTGAACAGCAGCAGCGATTCACCCACGCAGGCGAAAAACAGCGTGTTCATTGTTGTGGCGAGGATTTGCCTGCCGATTTTCAGGCCGGATGAAAACAGGCGCGACGGCATCAGGGCAGGATTGTTCCGATGCACCTCATAAACGGCAGAGGTGACCGCCACCGCCGCGTCCTTGACTGCACCGAGCAATCCGAGCAAAATGATGGATATTTCGATCTGCAGCATAGACAGATCAACATTTCCCTCCAGAAACAGTCCCTCGTCGAGGTTGATTTTGACCTCGCTGTAGCCGCCTGCGTGCCCTGCGCCGCAGAGCAGTGCACCGATAACAAAGGTCACGACGAGAACAGCCAGAATGACTGCAAACGCGACGCGCGTTTTGCTGTTGTTTCCGTTCTGATAAAACAAAATAATGACAGTCAGCAGCAGTCCGGCAGCTGCACTGACGGCAAGGGGACTCGCGCCGTACACCATCGCGAGCACGGAGGCAAACAGCACGGCAATATTGAGCAGGATGGTCAAAAATGCCTGCAAACCGCGGTCACGCCCGACTGCAAGCATGAGTACAAGAAGAATGATACCGAGAATTTTAGTCATCGTGTTCGATCCTCCTTCTGCTGACCCAAATGCGCAGCACAAGCTGCGAAACCGGTATCGCGAGAACAAGTCCGATGGAACCGGTTAAAAAGCGCACCAGCTCAAATGACAGCACATATTCCCATACAAAGGACATGGTCAGATTGTTGCGCAGCATCAGCAGTATTTCCGGCAGACCGCCGCAGATATAGGTAAAAAATAAGACATTTACCATCGTTCCCATGATGTCATCCCCGACTGCCTGCACAGAATCGCGCAGCTGCGGGTATGGGAGATTCGGGTTGTGAATCAGAAGCTCGTCCGCTGTGGAAATCAGAGAAATCGCGACATCCATCACGGCGCCCAGACCGCCCACCAGAATTTCGCAGAAAAACAGTGCACTCAGGTCGTCCGGCACCACGGTATATTCCATCATCTGATACTGGAGCGGCGGCGAAACCGCACGCACAATCAGAAAAATACCGGCTGTCAGTGCGAGCGACAGCAAAGTCACCGCAATGGAGAGACCGGAACACCGGTTCCATCCATTGGCCACCAGCAGGGACAGCAGCGTAAACAGCACCATCAATACGGCTGTGAGCGCAAAAAGATTCCATCCCGCCTGATAGAGCAGCAGCGCGGCGGTCAGAAGCGCAATATTGACCAGCAGCGACAGCGCGGCGAGCAGCCCTGTCATCCCCGCAATGGCGAGCATGCCGAAAAGCAGCGCAGCGGCAAGCAAATAAACGAGGGTATCGCGTTTCTGCTCGATGATTTTCCCTGTCGTCCCGTCCCTGCCCGGCTGAATAAACAACCTGTCTCCGCGGCGATATGCCTCATCGCGCACGCCGGAATCGGAATATTGATTGGGCAGGCTGACCGTTTGTCCCTTCCGCGGACCGTTGGTGATGTGCGCTGTAATATGCTGCACATAGTACTTTTCTTCGCCGATGCTTGTTCCTGCCTGCGTCTGTATATGCGTTGTTTCTATTGTCTCCACGACGGCAATCGTTGTGCCGTACCATGCGTCGTCATGGCTGACAAACAGATAGCCTGCCGCCGCGGCCAGCAGAAGAAGCGCCAGCAAAATTGCCTTTTTTCGGCGGGAGTATTGCGCCAGATTGTGCCCGCGTGCTGTGCTTTTCGGAATGGCCACAGCGATCTCCCCCTTTTCTGTCGTATTCTCACTCATTGTATGGTCTGCACCGAAAAATGTCAAGGTACGCAAATGGTTAAATCTGTGTCTGTGCGGACATACTGACAGTGAGGTGATAGCAATGGCCAAACACAGCGCTTATTTTTCCGTCAGATCGCTCAACGGAAAACATGATTTGAAACGCATCAAGCAGGAGCTTGACCGAACCTGCGACGGGGTGCTGTCCGTCTCCGTCGGACTCGGAAACAACACAATTGCCGTGGATTTTGATGACACCGGCACGACGCCCCAGCAGCTGCGCGGCTGTCTGTCCGGTATGGGCTATTCCGTTACGGGTGCCCGCATGGAATACAACACCATGCAGTAAAATGCAGCAGCTCCCCTTTTCCGCCGGACTTACTGCCCGCGCGGTTCAGGAGAGCTGTTTTACTGATTCACAAAGATATTATCCCAGACGGATCATTTTGTCAATGCAGTGTTTTGCCGCAAGACGGGTCTCTTCCTCCATCCGGATTTCCTCTCCGGCACGTCCCTGCAGCACATGCAGGACATCCATCAGCGTAGTTGCCTTCATATTCGGACAGATGAGCTGCTTGCTCAGCGGGTAAAATTCCTTGTCCGGACAATCGTACTGCAAATGCTCTGCAATGCTGATTTCTGTGCCGATGATAAACTGCTTTGCGTCCGACTGCTTTGCGTAATTCAGAATCGCGGAGGTCGAACCGACAAAATCCGCCTGTCGGACAACTGCCGGTACACATTCCGGATGTACAAGCAGCAGTGCGTGCGGATGCGCGGCTCTTGCCCGTTCCACATCCTTTGCCGTAACCGCCGCATGGATCGGACAGCCGCCCTGCAGCAGTTGAATCTCCTTTTCCGGCACCTGTTCTGCGACGTATTGTCCCAGATTGCAGTCCGGAATGAAGACAATTTTGCTGCTGTCCAGCTTTTTCACAATCTTGACCGCGGAGGATGACGTGACGCATACATCACATATTGTCTTGAGCTCTGCCGTCGTGTTGATGTATGCCACCACAGTATAGTCCGGATTGGCCCGCTTCCACATCGAAATCAGATCGCGGTCCATCTGCTCCGCCATCGGACAGCCCGCAATCGGATTCGCCAGATACACGGTCTTCTCCGGCGAAAGAATCTTTACCGTTTCCGCCATAAAGCGCACGCCGCATAGAATGACAGTCTTCTGGGGCGCTGTCGTCGCCTGAACACTCAGCTGATACGAATCGCCGACAAAGTCCGCGATTTCTGCAATTTCTCTCGCCTGATAGCTGTGGGCCAGAATACAGACATCCTTTTCCTTCTTCAATCGAAGAATTTCATCCTGAATCGTTCGAATCATAGCAATGTTCTCCTGCTCTGCCGGTTGTATTAAATTATTCCTACCGGTTTAATATGTTTTCATTCCACAGCGTATCATGTTTTTTCCTCTCTGTCAAGCGGGGAAAGCGGCTCTGGGCATCCTCGCTCGAACAGGCAGGCGGCAATACCCGCATAATGTGAAAAAAAACCGCTCTTTCAAGCCATCTGCGGCGTTTGAAAAAGCGGTCATATCTTGTATGTGTTTTTTCGGCAGCGCGGGATGCGCTGTGCGGCAATCAGAACGCCAGATGGACAAAATAAGCCACGTAAGCCGCGAGCATGAGAATGCCAACCGGACGCCCCAGCTCCCGTTTGCGGAATGTGCCGACCCACAGCAGAAGCCCGCCGCCGACTGCGACAAGCGTGTCAACGAGAAAGACAGGCTCAAAGGCAACCGGCGTGATCAGCGCGGTTGTGCCCGCCACGAACAGAATGTTAAACAGATTACTGCCGACAATGTTGCCGACGGCAATATCGGCATTGCCCTTGCGTGCCGCTGTGACAGAGGTCACAAGCTCCGGCAGCGAGGTGCCGAGCGCAACAATAGTCAAACCGATAAAGCGTTCGCTCAGTCCGATCATACGCGCGATACCGGTTGCGCCGTCGACCGCAAAGTCACTGCCCAGTACGACAATTGCGCCGCCAACGACAATCAGAAGCAGACATTTCGGAACGGACATGTAGGTCCGCACCGGTTCCTCAGCGGTTCCTTTTTTCGCAAGATAGAACAGATAGAGCAGGTATACAACAAACATCGCCCACAAAATCACACCTTCAAAAAAAGCAATCCTCCCGCCGGACAGTCCCATACCGGCGAGCGCAAGTGTGACGAGCAGCATATACGGGATCTCGATCTTTTGTGTCGATTCCTGAATGGAAATGCGCGTGATGACAGCCGTGAGGCCGAGAATAATCAGAGTGTTTAAGATATTGCTGCCGATAACATTGCCGATTGTGATGCCCGCATTTCCTTTTAACGCGGCAGTAATGCTGACCGCAGCCTCCGGCATACTCGTTCCCATGGCCACGATGGTCAGACCGATCACGAGCTGCGGAATGCCGAATTTTGCGGCGAGTGTGGCCGCACCGTCGACAAACCAGTCCGCGCCCTTGACAAGCATCAGGAAGCCGAGGACGAGCAGTACAAAGTTCCACATATTTTTCCGTTCTCCTTCTATCAATAACCGGCTCTTCTTACAGCCAGCCGAATTTCGGCAGGACATAAAAAAACAAGACCCCTGCCGAATATGCGACAAAAGTCTCGCCATTTGATTACTTTCCGGATCCGCAGATCGTATTGACGAAAAGTAAACGTCACGCAGACGCCAGCTACTCCCTTTTGACAGTATTATAACAAAATCCCCCCGAATGTCAACGCCGAAACAAAAATGGAAACAAAAAGCAAACAACGTCTAATCCCGTTGAAATCACAAACGGAACACGATACAATAAAGACAGAATTCGCATAACGACGATCTTTCCGGCCGGTTCAGGCCGGTCCCTAGCCGAAGGCCCTACCGCGCAATCGACCGGGAGCGTCATCCATCCAAGTAAAGGAACGTAAATTCTCATGATCTATACACCACATACCAAACGTGCGCTCAAGCTCGCTTATGCCGCACATCACGGACAGACGGATAAAAGCGGCCTGCCCTACATTCATCATGTTCTGCATGTGGCGGAACAGATGCCGGATGAAATCACAACCGTCGCCGCCCTCTTACACGATATCATTGAAGATACCGATGTCACGCTGGAGCAGCTGAGGGATTTCCCGCCGGAATCCGTTGAAATTGTCCGCCGTTTGACGCATGACCCCTCCGTCCCCTATCCGGACTATGTCCGCGCCCTGCGTGACAATCGCGGCGCCGTTGCGGTCAAACTCGCTGATCTGGCACACAACAGTGATTTGTCCCGCCTGGATCAGGTGGATGCAGCCGCGCGTGCACGCGCAGAAAAATATCAGCGCGCCATCCGTATTTTGCGCACAACAGAGGTCGTCGCGGCACTGATTTGGCAGGACAACCGCTTTCTGATCTGTCAGCGTCCCGCAGACAAAGCCCGCGGTCTGCTCTGGGAATTTGTCGGCGGCAAAGTCGAGCCGGGCGAAACCATGCAGCAGGCACTTGTGCGCGAATGTCAGGAGGAGCTGGGCATCACGATCTCCGTCGGCAGCCCGTTCACCGAGGTCACACACCTCTATCCCGACCTCACGGTACATCTGACGCTGTTCCACGCCAAGATTTCCGAGGGAACCCCGCAGCTGCTGGAGCATCATGCGATGCGCTGGATTTCACCGGAGGAAACGGACAGCTATGATTTTTGTCCGGCGGATGTGGAGATCCTCGCGCGCATTCGTCAGCAGTATCGATAAAGGAGGCAATCCATGGGCTATTTGCGTACCCCATCGTATTACGAGTGCTTCCGCTGCACTGCATCGGCGTGCAGCGATACCTGCTGCATCGGGTGGGAAATTGACATTGATGATGATACGCTTCAGCGCTATTTGCAGGTCGGCGGAAGATTCGGCGAACGACTGCAGCGGTCGATTGCGGTCCCCTCTGAAGGATTGGACAAATCGGCTCATTTTATTCTCGACGAACACGAACGCTGTCCATTTTTGAATGAACAGAATCTGTGTGATGTCTATCTCACACTCGGAGAAAAACAGCTGTGCCAGATCTGCCGCGATCATCCGCGCTATTACGACTGGTTTTCAGACGGCATGGAAGCCGGTATCGGTCTGTGCTGTGAGGCCGCGGCCGAGTTGATTCTGCAGCCCGCAGCGCAGCCGGAATTTGCCGTGCGCGATATCGACTGGCAGGATGAGACCTCGTTTTCTCCCGATCTCCTGCTGGAAAAGGCAATGGAGCGGCATCTGTTTTCCATGCGCGAACATCTGCTGCACATCTCCTGTGACCCTGCCGATCATTTCGATGCGAAAATCGATCATCTATACCGCAGCGCGCAGGTCATGCAGCAGGAATTTGAGGCACTTCTCACCCTGCCCCCGCGGCAGCCGGACACCTCCGAAGACTGGTCTGCGCGTTTCTGGCAGCCGGAACAGCTTTATCGTCTGGTTGATTTCTTTCTCTCTCTGGAAATCAACGACAATTCCTGGCGTTCTATGCTTGTCCGGCTTCGCGCAGATATCCCCCAAATCATCGCGCATCGTGCGGCATTTCTGGCGTACCATGCGGAAAACAGCAAAGAATATGACCGTCTGCTTTGCTATTTCCTATTTCGCCATTTTATGAAAGCGAGAACGGACGGTGCCCTGCTGAGCCGAGTCTGTCTCGCACTGACGAGCACATGCATGATTCAGCTGGCAGGCATCGGGACATGGCTGCAAGCCGGGACACTTTCGCATTCCCGACAGATTGCGCTGTGTGTGCTGTATTCCAAGGAGATCGAGTACAGTGAAGAGAATACAGAAAAAACCGCAGCGTATCGTCCCTGACAGTGAATCATTTGTGCCGCTTTTCCCCATGGAAAAGCGGCACTTTTGCTTCATTTTTTCGGAGGCTGCGGGGGTGTTTGCCTGTCCTCCATCTGTGCACGGTACTTGCGTCCGACATTCAGACGGGAGCCGCCGGAAAAGCCGCGCTGAATACTGTCCAGTCCGTACTTGCTGCGAATCGCATCAATTGCCTTGTCCGCACGTCGGGCTTTTTTCTTGTGTTCGTCGGGAAACAGCGTCAGCTGCTCGGTTTCCTCGCGTGTAAGCTCAGTGAGCGAGATTCCGAGCAGACGCAGCGGCGTGCGCATATCCCAAAGATCATCAAAGAGTGCCCTGCTCACAGCAAAAATCTCCGCTGTGATGTCCGTCGCCTCCTCCAGCTTTTTCTGATGGGAATGGTTTTTGAAGTCATTTGCACGGATGACCACACCGATGCAATAGGCGCGGCGGGAATCTGCCCGCATACGCGCCGCGACACTGTCCGCAAGGGCAAGCAGAATCCGGTGTGCTTCTGCCTGTGTTGTGACGTCCTCTGCCAGTGTAGTGGAAATGCTGAATCCCTTCGCTTCGTCCTTTTGCATCAAAACGGCAGAGTGATCGATACCATTTGCATAATTGTGGATATGCAAACCGGCTTTGACGCCGATCAGTGCCTGAACGGCCTCTGCTCTGCTGTTGGCCAGTTCACCTATCGTGTGAATCCCCGCCCGTTCCAGCTTGGCAGCCGTCGATCTGCCGATGGAAAACAGCGCTCCGACCGGCAGCGGCCACAGCTTATCCGGTATCTCCTCGGGAAACAAGGTGTGAACCTTGTCCGGTTTTTCAAAATCACTCGCCATTTTTGCCAGCAGCTTATTTGTTCCGATCCCGACATTGACTGTAAAGCCGAGCGTATCGCGGATGGTATCTTTGATTTCATACGCTGTTGCGACGGGGTCGGGATAGGTATGGCTCGTCCCGCTCATGTCGAGAAAGCATTCATCAATTGAAAATTTTTCCACAACCGGCGCATACGAACGGCAGATATCCATGAACGCGCGTGAATTGGTCTCATATAATCGAAAGTCGGGACGCGCCAGCACAAGGTCCGGACATTTTTTCAACGCCCTGGCGATCGGTTCTCCGGTTTCAACGCCATATTGCTTCGCAGGAATGGACTTCGCAAGAATGACACCGGTTCGGCTTTCGCGGTCGCCGCCGATTGCAGCGGGAATCGTGCGCAGATCCACCTCACCCTGTGCCGTCCGCCGCGCCGCCTCCCACGAAAGATAGGCACTGTTGACATCAATATGAAAAATCAACCGATCCATGCTGTCCCCTCCCTTCCTTTTGTATTATACCATAATTTCACTTTGCCTGAAACAGTCGGAGTATGATCTGCCGCCCATATTGTTTTTCACGCTCTCTCTTTTTGAAAAATGAAGTGCAGAATTTAACAATATGCGACAACAGTTGTCTGGATTATCCAGACAACCCGTCCGCCCCGTCTGCACAATAGATTTGCACGGCATGCGGGCGGAAATGCACACAAATCGCGTGCGTGCACGCGCACACAAATGTGCAAAGTGTACTGTCGGTTGGCATTGATTTTGTTGGTTTTGCGAATTTATTTTTATTTGTAACATGCTATACTTAATACAACAGAGGGAAAAGACATACCAAAATACCAGAAATGTATATACAGGTGAAACGGATGTCTATACTATTGGAGGATTAGAAATGAAACGTATGTCAGCAGCGCTGCGTGCAAAGGAAGATTTTTTAATGCTGTGCAGAGAAGGCGTATTTCAGGCAGGAGACCGCCTGCCTTCCGAGTCCAGCATGGCTGACCGTTTCGGTGTCAGCCGGGAGACGTGGCGTGCTTCTTTGGAGCTGCTTCGCCGCGATGGCATCATCTACACCAAGCATGGCATCGGTACATTCCTGATGGAAGTCACCGGAAAGCCGGAAAATGATCTGACTCGCCTTTGCTCGGTCAGTGAGATGATTCAGCGTGCGGGCGTGACAGAAGGTCCCAGCTCTTATACGACCGGTTTGGCTATCCCGCGGCCGGAAATCGCCTCTGCACTCGGCGTCAAGCCCGGTGTCAATGTGTTTTACATCAACCGCATGCGTCACAGCAAGGCCGGTAACCCGATTTGCTGCAGTGTACACTATATGCCGGTCTATCTTGCCGATGAAATTGATCCTGCACATATTCCGGATTCGATGTTTCTTTACCTTGAGCGGCAGAAAGGCATCTTTGTTGCCCGCTCCGCCGCACACATTGTCCTTCCGAAGCAGAATGATTCGATTGCGCAGCAGCTGCGCGGCAATACGGAAATGCGCGTGCTCGGCATTGAACAGCAGCATTTTGATTCACGCGGCAATCCGGTGCTGTTCACCGTCGACTATCTGGACATCGAATTGTTTAACTTTACCTTCACCCGAATCCGCGAAAAATAACTGCGGGCATTTTTGTTCGGAACCATTTCAAAAGCAACCATCACGAGGACTGATTTCTGCGGTGAGCAGGTATCAGTCCTTTTTTCGACCGGCTTTGCAGCCAAAAAAAGACCGCCGACTTAAGCCGACAGTCTTTTCCGGTTTGTCAGTCGTCCCCGCGCAGGAGATTTTCTGCATAATCTTTCAGGCTTTCGAAAGAATTTACCCCCTCCGCGCGGGTACTGATCTGATCCTTCACATAATCAGGCAGCTTTTCAAAATACTGTTTTGCCTCCGGTGCATCTTCCAGAAGGGCATACAAATCTGGATATTTCAAAAGAATCACCTCATAGGCAGTATTCCCAGAGGAAAAAGAAATATCCTTCGGATTTGTTCCGCCGATTGTAAAAGGAAGTGGAGCATGCAGCATTGAAAAATCCATAGAGCCACGTTATCGAGGCAATGTCCTGCGGCATTTTTTGCGCGTTGTTTACCAAATGTTTACCATTCCCCATTTCATGAATTTTGAAAAGCCCTAAAATGTACGAAAAAAACCGCCCTTTCTTTCGAAAAAGGCGGTTTTGATTGGTCCGAGTGACAGGACTTGAACCTGCGGCTTCTTGACCCCCAGTCAAGCGCGCTACCAGCTGCGCTACACCCGGAAATAACCGAAATTTATTTTATCACACTGCGCGGTCTATTGCAAGAACAATTTCAATATTTTTTTCTCTTTGCAGTCCATGCTGATCCCATGTCGTAATTTACTCAATCACGCAAAGGCTGTGTTTCTGCCGCGAGTTGGACAAATTTTGTATTTTTTTCGGTTAATTGATGCACAAAGTAACGAAAAAGCATTGAAATCCTGCAATTGTCGAATGACTTGCCGCAGATGAACTTGACAGATGATTTCAAAGGGAATATAGTAAAATAAAGTGTATGAATCATACACTGAAAAATGATTCCGGCTTTTTTGTAAAAGAAGAAATGATGATTGTCTGACGTGCAAATCGGGCCGGAACAAAGGAGGAGATTTCAATGAAATCCACACAAAAGTATGTAGCCGAGTTTATCGGCACTCTGGTCCTCGTCACAGTGGGCTGTGGCACAGCTATGCTGGTCGGTTGTGATGCCGCGAATGGCTCCGGTTATCTTCTGACTGCACTGGCTTTTGGCCTGTCCATCGTGGCTATGGCATATTGTGTCGGCAACATCTCCGGCTGCCATATTAACCCCGCTGTATCCCTCGGCGTTCTGATGACAGGCGGCATGTCTGTTTCGGAATTTGTCGGATATGTCATTGCACAGCTGCTGGGCGGTCTTGGCGGCGCAATTCTGCTGGCTGCTATCTTCGGCCTGGGCGGCGTTACGGATATGACCGGCGGTTTTGGCTCGAATGGCCTGGCAGGTGTCAACGGCAGTGCAGTCGCCGGCATTCTGGTCGAGGTTGTCCTGACCTTTATCTTTGTCATGACCATTCTTGGTGTCACCTCAAAGAAGGCTGCTCATGGTTCCTTCGGCGGTCTGGTCATCGGTCTTTCCCTGACCTTCGTACACATTCTCGGCATCGGCCTGACCGGTACCTCTGTCAATCCGGCAAGAAGCATCGGACCGGCAATTCTCGCTGCTGTAAACGGCAACGCTGCTCCGCTCGGCAGCCTGTGGGTATTCATTGTTGCACCGCTGATCGGCGCAGCACTCGCAGCTGTTGTTTATCGCTATCTGGAAGCGGAATAATTTACAAATAACAAAACGCAAAAGGACACAGTTTCAAGCTGTGTCCTTTTTTCTGTATATCATTGCTTTTTCTACGGGAATCTGAACGAGTATGGTGGCAAATAACATGACCGCACAGCCCAGACCCTCCCGCAGCGTCAGAGTCTGATGGAGAACCATCCACCCTGCCAGTGCACTGAAAACGCTTTCCAAGCTCATAATAATGCTTGCAATCGCAGGATTCAGCTTTTCCTGCCCCAGTGTCTGCATGGAATAGCCGACGCCGCTGCTCATGACAGCTGCATACAAAATGGCAGGCATAGCGGCTGCCAGGGCTGTCCATGTTGTCTGTTCCCACAGGAGCATACCGATGGTCGCAAACACCGCTTCCGCCAAAAACTGAGCCGCTACAAGGCGAATTCCATCCGTTCTTTTCACAAAATGATTGACTGCCAGAATCTGCACACTGAACAACAGGGCACACAGCAGTGTAACACTGTCACCGAATTGAAGCATCAGCTGTTCTTTCATGCACAGCAGGTACAGGCCGCATACGCTCAATAGAACGCTGACCCAGGTCTTGAGTCCAACGCCTCTGCCAAACAGCGCGTAGATAACCGGAACGATGACAACATACATCGCACTGATAAACCCGCATTTCGCCGTTGTCGTATGCGCAATGCCAATCTGCTGTGCAGCGCTGCCGGCAAACAGGAAAAAGCCGCAAATCAAGCCTCCGAGCACCAGTGTCTTTCTGTTCTCACCTTTCGCGTCCGACTTGATCTTTTTTGTTTTGCCCAGCATACGAAAGATTTTCTCTACCGGCAGCATAATAAAAAATGCAATCCAGCTGCGCACAGCCAAAAAGGTGAAAGCTCCAACATAACCGGCGCCAATACTCTGTGCGACAAACGCACACCCCCACACAAGCGCCGCAGATGCCAGCATCAGTGCGCCGACCAACTCCGTTTTTCGTCTATTTTGATAGGATGTCTGCATACCCAACCTCAAACGTTTCTCTTTTTTTATTTGATATTTGCGCATCAATCATGTCCGCTTCGACAGGAAAAAGCAACTGCTTGACAGGATAACGAAACCGAACGGTTCTAACTGCGGAAAAACGAATCGGATATTTCTCAAAGCAGCTCCCAATATCGCTTCTCCGCAATAGATCCAGCACATGTTTTCTGAACATTCAGCAGTGATATTCCCATCCGCAGTCATTGTGGTATATCATCTGCCGGGTCATGCCGCCGTCGATACAGATATTTTCGCCGGAGATAAATCCGGCTTTGTCTGAACACAGATAACAGATCATATTGACAATATCCATCGGATTACCGACGCGGTGAACAAGCTGCTGCTTTGCGTCCGGGCCTTCATATTCGGTGTAATCGGTATCAATCCAGCCGGGAGAAATCGAGTTTACGCGCACTTTTCCCGCTAGACTCACGGCCAGTGCGTGCGTCAGCGCGGCAATTCCGCCTTTCGCAGCGGTATAGCTTTCCGTCTGCGGCTGACTCATGCGGTCTCTCGAAGAGGAGATATTGACAATCGCTGCTCCTGCTGCAAAATACGGCTGAAACAGTTTGGTCAGGTAAAACGGAGCTGTCACACCAACGCGAAGAGCCTCATTGAATTCGTCATAACTGCAGGAATCGAGACCCTTCATCAACGGCAATGCGTTATTGATCAAATAATCCACATGCCCGTGCTGCTGAATGACCTGTCTCGCAAATGCCTCCAGTGTTTCCCGACTGCCGATGTCTCCCACATAATGCGCGCCGGGACACTTGTCAATCACACAGACTTCGGCTCCCTGCCTGCGGAATTCTTCTGCCGCTGCAAAACCGATGCCGTTCGCACCT